>Ga0163153_10001615_pt1 | contig 35332 bp, 36 predicted proteins | sample OliLakLV19MP6IB1_FD_148629 | JGI IMG/M metagenome (GOLD analysis project Ga0163153, IMG submission 148629) | Freshwater microbial mat bacterial communities from Lake Vanda, McMurdo Dry Valleys, Antarctica - Oligotrophic Lake LV.19.MP6.IB-1 | ecosystem: Environmental > Aquatic > Freshwater >... | reverse complement strand
CCCACGATGCGCGCGCGCTGGCTACCGCATTATTTCGCCGACTACGAGCTTTCGTTGCGCGTTCGCCGCGCGGGCTACCGATTGCTGGTGGACGATCGCGCCGCGGTGTTCTCCAGGAGCGACTACGGCAGTACGCACCGCCCGGGATCCCTGCGCGGACGGTATCTTTCCGCGAATTCGCCGGGCTACCTTCCGGCGAAGGCCGTATTCTGGTGGGAGGCCAGCAATTGGCTGCAGCGGCTGACCTTGCCGCTGCGGCTCGTCCTGTTCGGAATTTGTCCGGCTTTGAGAAAAAAAAATTGAAGATCGCAATTGTCGATCCTTACTATCCTGCGTTCCTGGCATCGCACTACCGTGCATCTCCTGGCCTGGAAACGCGGCCTTACGATGAGCAATTACGTGCCCTTGTGGACGCATGCTTTGGCACCTCGGATTTCTATTCCAGAAACCTGGCAGCGCTTGGTTGCGACGCGATCGATCTCATCGGCAATTGCGTACCGCTGCAATCGGCATGGGCGAGGCAGAACCGTGTTGACGTGAGTCACCTGGCGATGCGCGTTCCGGCGCGGTTGTTCCGCATCCCGCTGTTGGGACGCTGGCTGGCCGGCCTGCCGGGCTTGCTCGACATTGCCGCAGCGCAGATCCAGGCGTTTCGGCCGGATGTCCTGTACTGCCAGAACCTGAGCTTCTTTCCGCCCGCCAGGCTGGCGGCTCTAAAGCAGCATGTCGGCATCGTCGTCGGGCAAATCGCCTCGCCCCTGCCGCCCAGGGCATTCCTCCAGGGCTACGACCTCATCCTGACCTCGTTTCCACATTTCGTGGACCGCATCCGGGGCATGGGAATCGGGTCGGAGTATTTCCGCATCGGTTTTGACACCCGGGTACTGGAACGCGTCGGACAAACCGCCAGGGACATCGACGTGAGCTTCGTCGGCGGCATCAGCCGCCACCATGACAAGGCGATTCCGCTGCTGGAACGCCTGGCCCGGGAGACCGCCATCCAGTTCTTCGGCTATGGTGCGGCAGGCCTGGACGCCGGGTCGCCTATCGTCGCCCGGCATCGGGGCGAAGCCTGGGGGCTGGACATGTACCGCACGCTGGCGCGCAGCCGCGTCACCCTGAACCGGCACATCAACGTGGCCGAGAACTTTGCCAACAACATGCGCCTGTACGAGGCAACCGGGATGGGGGCCATGCTGCTGACGGACCGCAAGGATAATCTGGGCGAGCTGTTCGAGGTCGGCCGGGAAGTCGTCGATTACCAGTCGCCTGACGAGGCGATCGAACTCATCCGTTATTATGCGGAGCACGCCGGGGAGGCCGCTGCCATTGCGCAAGCCGGGCAGCAGCGCACCCTGCGGGAACACACTTACGCCCGGCGCATGGAGGAACTGGTGCCGATTCTCAAATCGTGGCTGGACCGCCGCACGCGCTGAATGGATCCGGACCGGGTGGATATGCGAGGCCAGACACGATCATGATGTCAATGTTGCGTTCCTTTCTGAACCGGCATCCGCGCCTCAAGGCGGCGGCAAAGGCAGTGCTCGGATCGCACAGCGCGCGGAGCGTCTCGAAAAACTATGTCGAACTGGATGCCGGGACATTGCAGACGGTCGAGACCGAGTTGCAAGGCGCCTGGCAGGACAGTTCGCTGCCTGAACGGCAGCGCAAGCTGGTCGACGCCCAACTGAAGTCGTATCTCGCCGGTGAACCGGTGCCGGTGTTCGACACGCTGGTCGAGGCACTCAACAAGCTGCCGCCCGCCGAGCGCACCAGCCTGCTGGAGATCGGATGCTCGAGCGGCTACTACTCGGAAGTCCTGGCCGCGCGCGGCCTCGATGCGCGTTACCACGGCTGCGACTATTCGAAGGCCTTCATCGAGCTGGCGCGGCGCCACTACCCTGCACTGCCATTCGATGTTATGGATGCCACGCGCCTGGGCTACGCCGACGGGCAGTTCGACGTGGTCGTTTCAGGATCCTGCCTTCTGCACATCCCGGACTATCCCACGGCTATCGCTGAGACCGCCCGGGTGGCCAGGCACTACGCGATCTTTCACCGCACGCCGGTCCTCCACAAGTCCAAAACCCGCCATTTCACCAAAGAGGCTTACGGCGTGAAGACCATCGAAATCCATTTCAACGAAAGGGAACTGGTACGCCTTTTCGCCAGGCATGATCTTCAGGTCGTGGACATTCTCACGATCGACGTTAGCGCACGGGACGACGACGTGCTTGCGGTCAAAACGTACGTTTGCCGCAAAGTCCAGGCATGAATCGACGCTATTTCTGCACGCTCTTCGACCGCAACTACCTGTTCAAGGGAGTGGCGATGCTCGAGAGTCTCGCCGAACACTGCCCTGCCGCGCAGGTGTTCGTCTTGTGCATGGATGACGTCACCGATCAGTTGCTCGCCAAGCTTGCCTATCCCCATGTCGAGCGGGTTCGGCTTGCGGACGTCGAAGATGACGCCTTGCTCGCGGTGAAGCCCGGGCGCGGCGTGGCGGAGTACTGCTGGACATTAACCTCCAGTCTGTCCTGGCACATTTTCCGGACGCGGCCGGAAGTCGGGCAACTGACTTACCTGGATGCGGATCTGCTGTTCTTTGCGTCGGTGGAGCCCCTGTTCGAGGAGATCGGCGAGGCCTCCATCGCGATCATCGAACATCGGTTCATCCCGCGGCTGCAGGCCTATGCGATAAACGGCCGCTTCAATGTGGAATGGGTCAGTTTCCGCCGCGACGAACAGGGGCTGGCCTGCCTGGCGCGCTGGCGGGAGCAATGCATCGAATGGTGTTTCAACCGCCTCGAAGACGGCCGCATGGGGGACCAGAAATACCTGGATGAATGGCCGGAGAAATATTCATCCGTCTGCATCATCCAGCATCCCGGCGCCGGCGTGGCGCCGTGGAACTACGCGAACTACGACATCGGCTCCGGACCCGGCGGCATTACCGTGGAGGGCGCGCGCCTGATTTTTTACCACTTTCACCAATTGCAGATGCACCGTTACGGGCGCTTCGACTACATGGCGAATCTCTACCCGGTCGAGAAACCGCCGCCCGCCGCTATCTACGCAGCCTATGAGCGGGCGCTGACGGCAGCTCTCCAGAAGGTTCGCATGCACGAACCGACGTTTGCGTATGGCATCCAGCCTTTGATGCCTTGGCTGATTCGCCGTTTCATCCAGAACTATTTGCCGCGGGGGCTGAAATCGTTGCTAAAGCGAGTGGTGCATACCTGAATGGAGCCTCGTATAGTCGAGACCTCGAAATGCGGCCCTCGACACAACTTCATTCCGAAAGGAGAAAGTTGCTGGACCTCGCTATCGGATGCGCATCGGGACCAACAGCGCCGCGAAAGGATAAAGCGTGAATAATTTCCAGGACTTCAGTGGCAAGGAAATTCTCGTTACCGGCGGAGTGGGCTTTATTGGGTCCAGCCTGGCACGGCGCCTGGTCGATCTGGGGGCGAAGGTGACCCTGGCCGACAGCCTGATCCCGCTTTATGGCGGCAATCTTTTCAACATCGAGGATATTCGCGAACGCGTTACGCTCAATATCACGGACGTGCGCGACCCATTTGCGATGGCCTATTTGGTGCAAGGTAAGGACTATCTGTTCAACCTGGCTGGACAAACCAGCCATCTGGATTCGATGACCAATCCTCAGGCCGATCTCGATATCAATGCGGCTGCGCAGCTTTCCATCCTCGAGGCATGCCGGCAGCACAACGCCAGCATCAAGATCGTATTCGCAAGCACGCGCCAGTTGTACGGGAAGCCGGAATATCTTCCCGTGGATGAGGCCCATCCGATCCGGCCGGTGGATGTCAACGGCATCAACAAACTAGCCGGTGAGTGGTACCACCTTCTGTATAACAACGTCTATGGCATTCGCACCTGCGCCCTGCGGCTCACCAATACCTACGGTCCCGGCATGAGGGTAAAGGACGCACGGCAAACCTTTCTCGGTATCTGGATCAGGAATGTCATCGAGGGTAAGCCGGTTCTGGTGTTCGGGGACGGAAACCAACTGCGCGATTTCAACTACGTGACCGACGTGGTGGAAGCGCTCCTGTTGGCGGCGATTGACCCTCACGCCGATGGGAAAGTATTCAACCTCGGGGGACACGAGGTAATAAGCCTCGGGAAGCTTGCAAAGATGCTGACGGATCTGCGCCAGGGGGCACGCTTTGAGGTTGTGCCCTTCCCGCCGGAGCGGAAGGCCATCGACATCGGCGACTACTATAGTAATTACAAGAAAATCGAGACCGAGCTGGGATGGCGGCCAAAGGTAGCCTTGCGCGAGGGACTGGTGGCCAGTCTGGCCTACTACGACACCCATCAGCGACATTACTGGGATGCCGCATGACCGGCACGAGTGATTCACGGCCGCAAAACCGGGCAGGTTGCCTGACGCTGGAAAGTATGGTGTCGCCCGTTGCCGGGAACGCCGTTCCGCCCATCGTCCGTTGTCGAACAGTGCGCGATTGAGAATCCGCGGATATTGTGGGTAAGCCGAAGATTTCCGTTGTTACGGTTTCATTCAACAGCGCTGCGACCATAGAAAGTACGCTCGCTTCGGTAGCGGCGCAGGAAAAGGCAAACTTCGAACACCTGGTCATAGACGGGGGATCGTCGGACGGCACTGCCGCGATTGTCGAAAGATTCAGGGGAGGCATTGCCCATTTCGTTTCCGAACCGGACCGGGGGCTTTACGATGCCATGAACAAGGGCATTACCGCCGCCACGGGCGATTACGTCGGCTTCCTCAATTCGGATGACGTTTACGCGCGCCCGGACGTGCTTTCCCGGGTAGAAGACGCCGTGTCGGCTGGCGCATGGGACGCGGTCCATGGCGACCTCGTCTACGTAAGCCAGACCGACCCCGGGAAGATCCTGCGCTACTGGAAATCGAAACCTTACGTGCCCGGCATGTTCGAGGCGGGGTGGCATCCGGCCCATCCCACCCTGTTCGTGCGCCGCAGCCTCCTGATCGAGATGGGGGGATTCAATACCGGCTACCGGTTTCACGCCGACTTTGATCTCATGGTCCGGCTGTTTGTCGCCCAACGCATTTCCTCGACATACCTTCCCGAAGTGCTTGTGCGCATGCGTACCGGGGGCCAGTCGAACCGCTCTATCAGCAACATCTACCGCGGGAACCGCGAGTCCTACGTCATCGCCCGGCGGTTCGGCGTGGCCAAGTCCCCGTTGTGGATTCCCAGAAAGCTCGGTTTCCGGGTCGCGCAGTTTTTCAAGCGGCCGCCGCGGAACTGAGTCTGGCCGGCCCGGGTTAACGGTAGACTGCCGCGATATGACGCTCCTGCTGTTCAAGTACCTGTTGGTATTCACCGGCACGCTCCTGCTGCTGCGCCTGTTCTCCCGCCTCGCGGTGCGGATCGGACTGGTTGACCACGCGGGTCGGCGCAAACGCCACGGGGGCGACATTCCACTCATCGGCGGGCCCGCGATCTTCGCGGGTCTTTGCTTCGGCTCGCTGATGATCGCCGATACGCTCTATCCCTACAGGGCGCTTTTCGCTGCCCTGGCGATCCTGCTCCTGGCCGGTCTGCTCGACGATCTGAATGACCTGACCCCCGGGCAAAAATTTCTCGCCCAACTCGTCGCCGGCATCTGCATGATCTCCTGGGGCGGAATGACCGTTACCCACCTCGGCAACCTGTTCGGTTACGGGCAAGTTGCCCTGCATGGCCTGGCGTTCCCGATTACGGTCGTCTGCCTGCTCGGACTCATCAACGCCATCAACATGGCGGACGGTGCCGACGGGCTCGCGGCGGGGCAGACCCTGATCGCATTCGGTTTTCTGTTCGTCAGCGCAACGCTCGTCGGCCTCACAGTAACGGCCCAACTGCTCCTGACGGCGATCGTCGTCCTGCTGGCTTTCTGGACCATGAACATGCGCTTCCCCTGGCAACCGCGCGGCAAGGTGTTCATGGGAGATTCGGGGAGCATGATGCTGGGCCTGTTGCTGACCTGGTTCAGCGTCGAGGTCGCGCAAAACGGCACGGGCTTTCCCCCGATAGTCGCAGTCTGGTTTCTGGCGGTTCCGCTGCTGGATATGGGCGTCGTGATTGCAAGGCGTATCGGCAGGGGGCAGAGTCCCTTCAAGGCGGGACGGGACCATCTGCATCACGTGCTGATTGCGGCTGGGCTGACACCGGCTTTGGCCGTCCTCGCCATTCTGGCGCTGGCGCTGGGATTGGGAGCGATTGGATTTCTTTCGTGGCGTGCCGGTGTTCCGGACTACTGGATGTTTTATGCGTTCATCGGATTGCTCATCAGTTCCTATTTTCTTTCCTTTCGGTGGCGGCAGATCATCCGACATATACGCAGGCCTGGACTGGCTCAGTAGCGTATTTCCGTACCGAGTACGCTTCGCTCGCTTTCAAATCCCTACGCCCGCTGGCGCGAACTTCGGCATCCGCCCTTCCGAAACTCCAGAAAATTCCGGAATTAGGCGGTTAGATATTGATTTTGTTGGAATTTTCCGGTCTAATGCGCAAAATTTTCAATCACTGAACACGTCAATGCTGCCCGACGAGTACCGATACCGCATTCTCAAGCTACTCGAGAACAATCCGACCGCAAGTCAGCGTGATATCGCCCGCGAATTGGGAGTCAGTCTGGGGCGCGTCAACTATTGCCTGCAAGCCCTGATAGAGAAAGGGTTGGTAAAAGTAAACAACTTTCGGCAAAACGAAAGCAAACGGGCCTATCTCTATTTTCTTACCCCGAAGGGCATGAAGGAAAAGGGGAGAGTGACCGTGCAATTCCTAAAGGTCAAACTCGATGAGTATGAGAATTTGAAGAGGGAAGTTGCAGAACTTCATCGTGAGGCCAGAAGACACGCCCGATCGTCGAAAGCCGGAAGTGTCGAATAGCAAATTTGAGATCGGCGTTGAGGTTGGTCGTGCAGGACAGCGCCACTCCGTCGATTCTTGGCGATACCGTAAATTCCTCTTTTTCTATGTATGTCGAGTTGTTTTGGTGCGTTATGAGCTGACAGTTGGCCGTGTTCTCTGGGCCTTTAATCTGGCCAAATCTGACAGCGCAGGTTTTTACAATCGTGATCGGAGTATTGGCCAATCTTTCATCTGACGGATTCCCTATTCCAATTCTGATGCTTGGGACTTTGTTGCCTTGGGTATCTCTGCCATTGCCATTCCGGATGCGTGTAACCGCGTTAAATCCAATCAGCGTCAAGGCTCGCCATTTCGATGCAGGCGGGCGGACCGAATGCACCCGTGCCGAGACATGCTTCAAAAACTTGTCAAGATTTGCTAACGCAGCCATGCCAGCAGGACGAAGAATTCGACGTCTTTCGAATTTTCTGTGTGCGCCGTTCTTGCCCCGACAAATTGCGCGTCTGGCTGCTGGAGGCGGACCAAAGATCGAGTATCACTATCCGATTCAGTTGCGTCGCCCGAGGGCCGTTCAGGGCAGTATGTTCGGCGAATACCCTATCATCGATACTTTGCATGCAACCGGGCGGAGCCCGCCGATTTCCGCCCGTAATGCAGCGGACGAAGTTCACCAGGTCGGCGAGACCCTGTGTGGCGCGCTGGTCGTTTTCTCTGCAGGCAATGACAATTGACGCAATCCCAATGGAGTTTATTGTGAGCACTGAAACCTATTACGGTCTGCCACCCAATGTCGAATTTTGCAGGCGCTGCGTGATCTCGAATCAGCGACCGAGTTCCACCGTCGAGTTCGGCAGCGACAAGAATGAAAAAAAATCCACCATCACCTTCAAGGAGGGGATTTGCTCGGCCTGCACCTTTTCTTTAGAGAAGGACGCCAATATCGACTGGAAGGAGCGCGAAGACCGCCTGCGCGAACTGCTATGCCACTTCAAACGCAACGACGGCCGTTACGACGTCGTGGTTCCGGGAAGCGGCGGAAAGGACAGCGCCTATACTGCCCATGTGCTGAAGTACAAGTATGGCATGAACCCGTTGACCGTGACCTGGGCGCCGCACCTGTACACGGACATTGGCTGGAGGAATTTTTCCAACTGGATGCATGTTGGGGGTCTCGACAACATTCTTTATACGCCGAACGGCAAGCTGCACCGCCTGCTTACCCGTCTCGCCTTTCTCAATCTGCTGCATCCCTTCCAGCCCTTCATTATCGGCCAGCGCATTATCGGCCCGGCCCTGGCCGCGCGCTACGGCGTCGAACTGGTCATGTACGGCGAGAATCAGGCCGAGTATGGCAACAACATCAACGACAATCAGCGCCCGACTATGGACACCGCCTTCTATTCCACCGGGGAGACGCTGGAAATGAAATTTGGCGGAATGACCATGTGCGACATCATTGCTACCTACGGCTTCGGCCTCGGTGATTTCGCACCCTACATTCCGCCAACGCGGGATATGCTGGAAACGGCCGGCGTCGAAGCTCACTATCTCGGTTACTACCTGAAGTGGGATCCGCAGGAGTGCTACTACTACGCTGTCGAACACACTGGCTTCCAGGCCAACCCCGAGCGCACTGAAGGCACGTACTCCAAGTACAGCAGCATAGACGATCGCATCGATCCCTTCCACTACTACACCACTCTGGTCAAATTCGGATTGGGCCGCGCTTCCTATGACGCTGCGCAGGAAATCCGCAATGGAAAGATCACGCGCGAGGAAGGTATCAATCTGGTGCGCAAGTTCGATCAAGAATTTCCCGCTAAATACTTCCGCGAATTTCTCGAATACATCGACATCACCGAAGAGGAGTTCCGCGAGACGGTGGACCGTTTTCGCTCTCCGCATCTGTGGCGCAACGTCGATGGCGAATGGCAACTCAAACACGCGGTTAGCTGAAGGAGGCTGGAATGCTGGAAATTGAAGTCCGCGGCCGCAAGATTGGCCCCGCTCATCCCCCGCTGGTTATTGCCGAAATCGGCATCAATCATGAAGGCAATCTGGACAAGGCTATCCGCATGGTGGACGACGCTCTAGCCGCCGACTGCGAGTGCGTGAAGTTTCAGTACCATGTGATTGAGGACGAAATGATCCCCAACGACGTGGTGCCTGGAAACGCCACCGAATCGATCTGGGACATCATGAAGCGCTGCGCTCTGACGCGCAACGAGGAAACACGACTCAAGTCCTATGTTGAATCCAAAGGGCTTCTCTACCTGAGCACGCCGTTCTCGCGCGCCGCCGCCAATGAGCTTGAGGCACTGGGCGTGGACTGGTACAAGATCGGCTCCGGTGAATGCAACAACTACCCGCTGATCCGCCACGTCGCGTCCCTTGGCAAACCAGTGATTTTGTCCACTGGCATGAACGACATCGACAGCATCCGCCCGGCAGTCGAGATCTTTCGGGCCACCGGCGTACCCTTCGCGCTGCTACATTGCACTTCGATGTATCCGACGCCCTACGAAAAGGTGCGTCTGGGCGCCATCGGCGAACTGGCCGAAGCCTTCCCCGATGCGGTGCTCGGCCTTTCGGACCATTCGCTTGGCGCCTACACCTGCTTCGCCGCCGTGCCCTTGGGTGCCTCCATCCTAGAGAAGCATTTCACGTCTAGCTACGACTGGCCGGGTCCGGACATTCCGATCTCGGTCGATCCGCGTCAACTGGCGGACATGGTCAAGGGCATCCGGGCCATCTATGCAGCGCTCGGTGGTTCGAAGAAGATCCTCGCGGAGGAGCAGCCGACCATCGACTTCGCCTACGCCTGCGTCGTCACCACGAAGCCGGTGAAGGCGGGCGAACTCTTCAGTGCCGACAACATCTGGGTCAAGCGGCCGGGCACCGGCGAGATCAAGGCGCGTGACTACGAACGCCTGTTCGGCAAATCGGCCGTCCGCGACCTGCCGGTCAATGCTCAGGTGGCGTGGGCCGACGTCGAGGGAGCGAAAGCGGCTTCATGAGCGTAGGGAAGAAAACCCTCCGCGTGCTGCATCTGGCCAGCTTCGCCGGTAACATCGGCGACGTGGCCAACCATGCCGGTACGCGCCGCATGCTGACCGAACACATCAGTTTCGCGCTCGAATTCACTGACCTCGAAATCCGCGAGTTCTACTGGAGGCAGCGTAGCTTTGATGACGCTTTCGTCGACTACGCCAACGGTTTCGATCTGCTGATGGTCGGCGGTGGCAACTATTTCGAACTGTGGGTCGACCATTCCGCCACCGGAACCTCCATCGACATTACGCCCGAGCGGCTGGCGCGCCTGAAAGTTCCTACCGTGTTCTTCGCCTTGGGCGTGGACACGGGTCAGGGCTACAGCGCGCAGTCGGCGCAGCGCTTTGCAGACTTCATGTCAACCGTCCTTGGTCGGTGTGACATGTTCGTGTGCGTGCGCAACGACGGCTCGAGCCACGCGCTGCGCGAGGTGCTGGGTGAGGAAGCTGCGGCGCGAATCCGAGTCATACCGGACGGAGGTTTTTTCGTCGACCCCGCTGGCTGCCGGCCGGCGCACGGCGACAGCGGCCACATCGGCATCAACATCGCCGGCGACATGTTGGAGCGTCGCTTTGATCGCGCGCTGTCCCCCGAAGGCTTTTTGCGAGAGCTGGGAGATGCCTGCCGCGAACTGATGGACGCTCGGCCGGAGCTGCGCATCGACCTGATACCGCATATCTGGCGCGACTGTGCGCTGATCGCGCAGCTTCTGCCGATGATTCCCGATCCCTACCTGCGTCGCCGTGTTGCGGTCGGCCGGCTCGAGCCGGGCGAAGCCGGCCTCGCCGGTTTCCTGCAGACCTATCGCGGCTTCGATCTTGTTTTGGGCATGCGTTTCCACGCCAGCGTCTGCCCCATTGGCATGGGCGTGCCGGCGCGCGGCCTGCTTAATTACCCCCAAGTAGAGCGCCTGTATGAAGATATCGACATGCAGGACCGGCTCGTGGATGTGCGTGAGGCCGGCTACGGCAAGCGTCTGGTCGGGGCCGCGCTTTCCGACCTTGCCGACTTGCCCGCGCAGCGCAGCGTCTGCGCTGATCGCGTCGCGCGCCTACAGCGTCGGGCGCAGGCCACGCTGGCGGCGCTGGACGGCTGGATGCGCCTGAACCTGGACTGACCGTGGAACTGCTTTTCTTTACGCCGCATGCGGCGCTCTGGCCGCACACCGCACCGGAGGCTTATCTTGCGCGCGCCTTGGCCGAGTGCGGCCACAGCATCAGTTATCTGACCTGCGGCAGGGCGCAGACCTACTGCGCGCCGATGACGGCGCGCGGCCTAGGACCGGGATGCGCTCCGGAAGCCTCGGCGCGTGTTTGCGTCGACTGCAAGTCCAGGGCGGCCGCGATCGCCCGAGTGTACGGCTTCTCGGTCGACGCGCTGGTGCGTTATCTCGGAGACGAGGACTTTAGGAAGTTCGACGCGACGGCCGCCGCCGCGGTCGCCGCAAGATCGCTGGATGCCGAATATCTGGGCGTGAAAGTTGGGCGAGTGGCTCTGTACGAATTCACCCTGGCTCATAAGAAAATGTCCACCGAGCTGACAGCGCTGCAGTGGCTGGACTACCAGGTTTATCTGACCAATGCGCTGCGCACCCTGCAGGGCTTCGCGCGCTATCTGGAGAAATGCCGGCCTGATGCCATACTCACTTTCAGCCCCCAGTACTCGAATATCAATTCCTGCATGCAGTACGCGATCGGGCAGGGCGTGCGTGTGCTGTTCATCGAAAGCGGAACCAATCTGGCGCACCGCCTCGGCACCATGCGAATTTGGGACTGGAAGGTGCACAAGCTGGTGAACCCGGCGCTGACCTACTGGGTCGGAAGCGAGGCTAATCCGGTAACGCCGGCTTCTGCGGAAAAAGTGACAAGCCATTTCGAACAGCTGCTTTTGGGGCAACATTTTGCCGTGTTCTCCGCGCCATATGCCGGCAGCAGTGGCATACGTCAGCGCTGGAAGGTGGCGCCGAAGCAAAAAATCCTGCTGATGACTCTATCGAGCTACGACGAGGCCTATGCGGCTTTGCTGATCGACGCTTTTCCGCACAAGAAGGTGTTCAGCGACGTATTCCGCACCCAGGCCGAATGGGTCAGGGCCACCATTGACTGGGTCGCCAAGCGTCCCGATCTGTTCCTGGTGATGCGTGTGCATCCGCGCGATTTCCCCAACAAGCGCGAGACCGTTCAATCCGAACAGTCCTTCATGTTAAAGGACCTGCTTGAGCATGTTCCCGCCAATGTCCACGTGAACTGGCCTGCGGAGGACGTTTCCCTGTATGAGCTGCTGGAGGATACCGACGCCATTCTGACCGGCTGGTCGGTGACGGCCATCGAAGCTCTGGTGCTGGGCATCCCGGTGGTGACCTACGACGCCAACCTGCCGTCTTATCCGCCTGACATCCAGTACACCGGCCGCAGCGAGCTCGAGTACTACTCCAATATCGACCGCGCCCTCGCCGACGGTTGGTGCCTGGAGAACGCGATCAATGGGTTCCGCTGGTTGGCTTACAACTTCGTCACCTGCGTTGTTACTGTGTCGGAGAAATTCGGGCGGTTCGAGCTCGGGCCGCAACGGCCGCTGCGCCGTTTCTGGTCGCGCGTGAAGAACCGCATGCCAGCACTGGGTCACTCGCTGGACTTGCTGGACTTGCTGGAGTGGCGGGGTGCATTGCCCGGTGCGCGCATCGTCTCGGCCCTGCTGGAGCAGGGCCACGACGCCTTGCCGCCCGCGCGCAAGGCGCTGGAGGCTGCGCCCGCGACCGGCGACGACCGGGAAATCGTTCTCAAAGCGCTTTCACGTCTACACGAACTGCTTTACACCAACAGCAAGCTGCCGGAGGACAAGCCCGGCCTGTCGCGCAATATCCGTACCCTTCTGGCCGGCAAGAATCTGCAATGACACGCAAAATCCTGTTCCTGACTGGCACTCGCGCCGACTTCGGCAAGTTGAAGCCGCTGATCCAGTGTGTGGACGCCGCCGAACCCTTCGAGGTCGCGATCTTCATCACCGGCATGCACACGCTTTCACGTTATGGCTACACGGTGGACGAGGTCTACCGCGCCCTGCCGGAGCATCGTCTGCGCGACGGTACGCGAAGCTTCTATGTCTATCACAATCAGGTTCTCGGCGAACCTATGGAGCGCGTGCTGGCCTCCACCATCGAAGGTCTGTCGCGCTATGTAACTGAGTTTCGGCCCGACCTTATTGTCGTGCACGGCGACCGCGTCGAGGCTCTGGCCGGCGCCATCGTCGGCGCGCTGCGCAACATCCTTGTTGCCCACGTCGAAGGCGGCGAGGTGTCGGGCACAGTGGACGAGCTGATCCGACACGCGGTGACAAAGATGTCGCATATCCATTTTGTCGCCAATGACGAAGCCTCGCGCCGCCTGCTGCAGCTCGGCGAGCGGCCGGAGACCATCCATGTCATCGGCTCGCCCGATATCGATCTGATGATGTCTTCTTCGCTGCCGGACCTGGCCGAAGTCATGCGCTACTACGACATTCCATTTGCCGACTACGGCGTGGTCATTTTCCATCCGGTGACGACCAATCTCGCTGACACCGAGCGTTCGGCCGAGGCCATCGCCGCCGCCGTGCTGGAGAGCGGTCGCGAACATGTGGTGATCTACCCGAACAACGACGAGGGCTGCGAGCTGATCTTTAAGGCGTGGCGTGGGCTGGAAGGCAGCAAGCGCATCAAGCTGCTGCCTTCGATGCGGGTCGAGTATTTCCTGGTGATGTTGCGCAATGCGCGCTATCTGCTCGGCAATTCCAGCGCGGGCATCCGCGAATGTCCAGTGTTCGGTGTACCGGCCATTAACGTCTCGACGCGCCAGACCGGCCGCGCCAAGTCGCCCTGCATCGTCAACGTGGAAGGCGTACGTGAGCAGATCCTCGCCACCATGGAAGGCAGCTGGAACAATCTGGCCCGGCACGCGCCCGATCTCGCCTTCGGCGCCGGCGACAGCGCCACCCTGTTCCTTGAGGCTCTGGGCAAGGAAAGCTTCTGGCAGGTATCAACGCAGAAGCTGTTCAACGACATCTGATCCCATGCAAAGACTGATCGCCCGGCTGGACATCAAGAACGGCATCGTCATCAAGGGCATCCATCTTGAGGGCCAGCGCCGCATCGGCGATCCCATCGATCTGGCGCGCAGGTACTACGCTCAAACGGTGGACGAAATTTTGCTGATGGATTCCGTGGCCAGCCTCTACGGTCGCAGCAATCTCTTCCATACGATTTCCGAAGCCTGCAAGACCGTGTTCGTGCCAATCACCATGGGCGGCGGCATACGCGCCATCGAGGACGTGGAACAGGCGCTGGCGGCGGGGGCGGACAAGGTGGCTGTAAACAGCGCCCTGGTAAACAATCCCGGACTGGCCGAACAGATAGCCTCTGTCTACGGCAGCCAATGCCTCGTCGGTTCAATTGAAGCCAAGAGGCGCAGCGGAGGCTGGGAGGCCTATGTCAACAACGGCCGCGAACCGACCGGTCGCGATGTCGTCGAATGGGCGAAGGAACTGGAGCAGCGCGGAGCCGGGGAACTGCTGGTGACGTCGGTCGACCAGGAGGGAACTCAGCGCGGTTTCGATGTCGAGCTCTGCGCTGCGGTGGAGGCGGTGGTGCGTATTCCGGTCGTGGCCTCCGGCGGTGCCGGTAAACTCGAACATTTGCAGCAGCTCGATGCGCGCACCCAACTGCAGGGCGTGGCCATCGCATCGCTACTGCACTACAACAAGGCGACCGTAGCCCAACTCAAGTCCGTGCTGCCGGATACCTGCGACAGACAGGGGGCGCGGCGATGATCGCCGTCATCGACTACGGCATCGGCAATGTTCGCAGCGTGCTCAATGCCCTCGAATACATCGGCGCGCAGGCGGTGCTGACGCGCGATCCCTACGTGCTGGCGCAAGCAGACGGCCTCGTGCTGCCGGGCGTCGGCGCCTTCGGCGAAGGCATGCGCCGCCTGGATACGCACAATTTGCGCGAACCGCTGACGGCACTCGTGCGCACAGGCAAGCCGCTGCTGGGCATCTGCCTGGGCTTCCAGATGCTGATGCGCTCCAGTACCGAGCAGGGACAGCACAAGGGACTGGCCCTGATCAATCACGAGGTGGTGAGGCTACCGGTTGAGGCGCGTCTGCCGCACATCGGCTGGTCGCGTGTAACGGCCGCCGTCGACGTGCCCTCGACGCCGAAATTGCTGCAGGGTCTGGACGGCGAGCTTTTCTATTTCGTACATAGCTACGGCGTGGTGAAGTCCGGGCAGCCCATCGCAGCCGGGCTCGCCGCCTATGCTGGATGCGAGATTGCCGCACTCATCGAATCCGGCAATGTGTTCGGCACCCAATTCCATCCCGAAAAAAGCGGCGAAGCAGGTCTGCAGATGTTGCGCAACTTCCGGGATTTGTGCCGATGACGGCGAGCTACCTGGCTGTCGTCACAGCGCGTTCCGGCAGTAAGCGTCTGCCTGGCAAGAACGTGCGCGATCTCTGCGGCAAGCCGCTCTTCGTCTGGTCCGTGCTCGCCGGACTGGCCTGTCCGCAAGTCGCACGCACTATAGTGTCCACAGACTCTCCCGAATATCAGCGCATTGCGATAGCGGCCGGCGCCGATTGTCCGTGGCTGCGCGATCCGGCGCTGGCTGCGGACAGCACCTCCAGCGCCGATGTTGTTAAGGAAGTGCTGGACCGTCTAGGCGAGGCAGTGAGGCACTACCGCGGCCTGGTGCTGTTGCAGCCGACTTCGCCCCTGCGCACGGCGGAGGACATCAGCGGCGCGCTGACCCTGTTTGAGGCGCGCAATGCGCCGGCAGTGGTATCGGTTTGCGAGGCCGAGTGTCCACCGGCCTGGATCGGGCGGCTGCCGGACAATCTGTTGATGGACGATTTCGTGCCTGCGCAATTTCGCAGCACGCGCAGTCAGGACCACGGAACCTGGTACCGCCTCAACGGCGCTGTGTATGTGATCGGCACCGAGGAATTCCGCCGCGAGCATGGCTTCATGCCGCGCGGCACCCTGGGCTATGCGATGCCGCGTGAACGATCCGTTGACGTGGACACGGCTTTCGATTTTAATCTGGCCGCTCTGCTGATGGCGCAATCGGGGGGTGGCGCATGATCGCGTCCTACTTCTCCAATCTCGCCGGGGTGCGCGGACTGGCGGCCGTAATAGTCCTGGTTTCGCACGTGGTGCAGCTGCATTTCCTGCGTTTTGTTGGTCTTGGCACACCGCTGCATCGGATTTCCTCGCTCGCCAGCGAATATGCTGTGGTGGTGTTTTTCATTCTTTCCGGCTACTTGATCGCGCATACCCTGGAGACCAATATCGAGCGCAATGGCAAGCTGCGTCTGGGCGTTTTTGCGGCTGCGCGCATTGCTCGCCTGTACCCGCCGCTGCTGTACGCGGTGGGCGTGTCGCTGGTGGTCTTCCTCATCATGGATGTCTTTGGCCTGCCTGGCCGCGCTGGCCCTCTGAGCCTGCCCGGCGATGTGTACGCCGCGCGGGAAGTAGTCCACCTGCGAGCGTTGGAGATCGGTGGCGCCTTGACCATGATGCAGGGCATGCTGGAAATCAACGGACCGCTGTGGAGCCTTTACATGGAGGCCAAGCTCTATGCGCTCTATGCCTGCGCCCTGGCGCTGGCGACCGGTCGCCGCAGTCTCGTGCTGGTGGCGGTGTTCTTGACGGTGGCCTGGGCTGGCCAGAGATTCAACCCAGGCTTTAGCAGCTATGCGGCGATGTGGCTGACCGGTGCACTGGCTTATTACGTATGGAATGTAAGGCCGGGCAGGCGTAACCGCCTGCTGTTGTGCGGTGGCCTGATCGCCCTTATCGTTGCGGGGGAGGGCTGGCGCGCACTGCAAAGCGCAGCAGTTCCCTGGAGCGTGGTGCGCGGAGTGCTGGTTGCCGCCGTCATTGCCTGGATACTGTTCCGTATGCGCCTGCGCGTGCCGGTGAGCAAGCGCCTCGCTGACTGTTCTTACAGCCTGTACGCCACGCACTTTCCTGTGCTGCTGCTGGCCCAGTCGCTCTCGCTATCGACGGGCAGCCGTTCGGTCGAGGCCGCCGTCGGTGTCGCCGTCCTCAGTATCGCTGTAGCAATCTTTGTAGCACTGATTGGCGGCAATATCGAAGCAAAGAAGTCGGCGGTGCAGAATTGGTTGCTGGCGTCGGCAGCGCGCATGCGGCGCGTGTGGGCGGGAACGCAATGAATTCCCTGCGCGTTCTGTGGCGCCGCCTGCGGCCGATGCTGTCCTTTTTCCACGGCCTTCTGGGCTTCGGCGGTATGCTTAAAATGCTGCTCTCAGGCTTGACGATTTCCCTGATCGAACTGGGCGGTCTGGCTCTGGTCTTTCCCTTCCTCAAACTTGTCACAGATATGAATTTCCACAAGAGTCTACTGGAATGGACGGCGGACACGCCCCTAGCCGGCCTACTGCAAGACCACCCGCGCGCCGTGCTGCTCGTGGGGCTCGGTATCATGCTGATCAATGTGTGTCGCGGCTGGCTTAGCGCTCGTCTGGTGCACTATCAGGCCGACGTCGCCGCGCGCATCAATAGCGCGACTAGCGAGCGCTTGGTGGCCGATGCGTTGGATTCGCGTTACCAGCTCTTTCTCGATCACAGTCCGATAAAGATCGCCGGCATTTCCTATTCCAATACCACGCATGCCGCGCTGCTGTTCCAATCGCTGGCTGCCGGTTTCAATGAAGCCGTGCTGCTAGGCGTGGTCCTGTTCGGCATGCTACTTGCCAGTCCCGCAGCCTTTTTTTGCCTTGCCGTGCTGGTACTGATACTGGGCTGGGGTTTCTTCCGGCCACTGTCGCGCCAAGTCGCCGTCATCGGCCGCCACACGCAGGATGTGGACCTGGGTCGGCATCGCTTTGTTTTCGCCATGGCCAGCGCCATTCGCGACATCAAGATCATGGGGTTGGAGACACCCTTCAGCCGACGCAACCGCGATCTGGCTGGCAAGCATGCGCGCCTGGCCGCCGAGTACACCTCTATCGCCACCGTGCAGCGCCTCGCGATCGAAATAGTGTTGGTCTGCGGTGTTGTGGCTGCGGCAATCTGGTTTGCTTGGAGCGGTGTTGATCTGAAACAATCGGCGCCGACCGTCGTGACTCTTGGCCTGATCGCTGTGCGTTCGTCGCCGGCACTGTCGCGATTGGCGGGCGCCTACAACGGCTTCCGCTATTCGATGCCCTTCGTTGAAGGGCTACTGGAAATGCGCAGGGAGCTCGGTAACTATCCCCAGCGGCGCCAGCCACAGGCCGCGGATTTCCCCGGCGAATACCGTGCCGAAAATTTATGCTTCAGTTATGGCGAGCGGCAGGTGCTCAGTGATTGCTCACTCGCTATCGCCCAAGGGGAAGTCGTTGCTTTGGTCGGGCCTTCGGGCGCCGGCAAGTCAACTCTGCTTGATTTACTGGTCGGACTGCAGCCTCCGAGTTCAGGCAGTTTCTCCCTCGGCGGAGAGGCCTTCTCGCCCTTTCTCAGCGCGAGCTTTCCGGCGCGAGTGGGTTATGTGCCGCAGTCCATCGCTTTGCTGGACGACAGCATAGCCTTCAATATCGCGCTGGAGGAACATCCGGATCCTGCAAGACTTCAGCGCGCAGTCGAACGTGCCAGCCTCGTGCAGTTTGTGGACAGCCTGCCCGAGGGGCTGCAGACGAGGCTTGGCGAAGGAGGGCAGGGACTATCTGGCGGCCAGCGCCAGCGCCTGGGAATTGCCCGCGCTCTTTACCGCGAACCGGCGCTATTGATTCTCGATGAAGTGACAAGTGCGCTCGACGCAGCGACCTCGCGCGCCGTCATAGGCGAACTGCTGGCCATGCGCGGTCAAGTCTCCCTGCTCTTCGTTACACACGATCTGCCGCAGGTGTCGGCCGACCGTACATACCAGCTCGACAACGGACGGCTGTCGCTGTATCAGGACGCCGTCGCCAGAATATGAAAGCCCGAACCAAATGACCCTGCAATCGCTGTTCAACCGCCTGTTGATGCGCGATCCGAAAATGCGGCCGAGCCTGTGCTACAGCCAGGAAGGCGAAGACCTGATTCTAGATCGTTTGCTTGAGCATCGGGCCGAAGGCTTTTATGTCGATGTTGGCGCCCATCATCCCGTGCGATTTTCCAACACCTATTTGTTCTACCGGCGAGGCTGGCGCGGCATCAATATCGATGCCATGCCGGGGTCCATGCGGAAATTCGAGCGCGTCCGACCGCACGACATCAACATCGAATGTGGCGTCGCCGACAACACTGGAAGGCTGACGTACTATCGCTTCGATGAACCTGCGCTGAACACCTTCGATGCCACAGAAGCGCAGCTCAAGAACAAGCCACCGTACCGGTTGCTCGATACGCTCGAAGTGTCGGTCGAGCGCCTGGATTCCCTGCTGGAACGCCATCTGCCGGCCGGACGATTTCAGACCGGAGCGTGTGGGCCACACTGGTCCGTTTTTTCTCTGGCCACACGCCGGTTCTGGTTTTCCTAGTGTTCTTCTTCTCCCTGCTTTCGTTGAGAGTCGCAACCGCCTCGGTCGTTTCGTTGTTGCAAGCGAATTTGTACAGACGGACGATTGCCTATTTTCCGGCAAACGCATTTGAGACCTGCGTGCGCGCTTTGAGCTTTCGAGACATCCAGGACAAATCCATCGGCCATTTCATAACGCTCGCAGGAGACGAAGCCAATCGTGCGAGCCAGATCGTTTCCGCGCTCGTCAAATTGTTTCCGATCCTACTTCTTGCACTGCTTTATCTCGGGGCATTGCTGATTCAATCGAAGTGGATAGGTATGGCGGTAATCTTTTTCCTCGCCCTTACACTTCTGGGAATGGCCGGTGCATTTCGCCGCTCTCACGACCTCGGTGTTCGCCAGCAAGAGGAATCGCGCGCACTGAATACGTTCTTCATCGACGCGCTTAACGGTCTACGAACCGTAAGAGCCTTCAATGCGGAAGACTATGCGGCATCGAGATATCGGGAAATGATCAGGCGGTACGCAAGAACCTGCTTCTCGGTTGACGCGGTCAATATCCTCGGTCGCACGGTGCCAGCGCTTCTTCTCCTAATTGGGGTCATTACAGCCACAGTTTTCTTGATGAACGAAAGGGCGCTCTCGGAAAATCTCGCATTCGCCATGGCTGCCGCAATCCTGATCTTGCGCTTTCTACCGCTGGTGGGGCAGGCGCTGGATACGTTCATGCGGCTGACAGCGGACATTAAAGCAGGAAAGCACATTGCCGACGTCGTCGATACGGCGGAAGCGGCGGTCCTCGCCAAACCCCGACTCCCGAGAACCTCGCTCGGACCGGTCAAGCGAATCGAATTCCGGCGTGTGACGTTTTCCTACGATGCGGGCCTTCCAGTCCTCAATGAATTTTCCGCTGTATTTGAGGCGGGCAATACTTACGCGGTAGTGGGACCATCGGGCGCCGGAAAATCGACTGTGGTTGATTTGCTATTAGGCTTCCGAACTGCGCTTGCCGGGGACATTGAAGTAAATGGCATAGATACGCGCGACATTGATCCGCGTGCGCTACGAAGCCGGGTCACGCTCGTAGAACAGCAAGCGCGCCTGCTCACCGATTCCGTTCGCAACAATCTAACCTTCGGCAGGCGTGTCGATGCCCGCGAATTGGACGCAGCGGTGCGGGTCGCGGAGCTCGATGCAGTGATTACCGCCCTTCCTACAGGATACGAAACCTTAGTCTCGTATCAGGGCGCGAATTTCTCAGGAGGACAGCGTCAACGGTTGAATATTGCGCGGGCCCTCGTCGGACTGGCCGACGTGCTTGTCCTGGATGAAAGTACCGCCGGACTCGACGCCGAGACCCGGGATCGGGTTGTTGCGAATCTCAAAGAATTGTTTCGCGACAAGATCCTGATATTCTTGACACATGATAGGGATTTGATCTCGGAAGTGGATGAAGTGATAGCGCTTGAGAGACAGACAAATACGGACGAACAGCCAGTTCCCAACGCATCGACTGGAACGCGGGACGGATATCGTGCTTAGCGGATTCCTACGCACAATCGTGCGCAAGTTGCTTCTATTCCCCTTGAACTTTGCAAGAAGAATCGTGCGCGCAGCTGACGAGCGAACGACTTGGTCCTACGCACAAGAGGGGGAAGACCTCGTCCTTTGGCGCTATCTTGAGGGGCGCACGAACGGGTTTTATGTGGATGTTGGCGCGCACGATCCAAAGCGTTTCTCGAATACGCATTTGTTTTATGAGCGTGGATGGCGGGGCATCAATATTGAACCATCACCTGCGGCCATGAAGAATTTCATGCGGGATCGCCCCAAAGACAAAAATGTCATGCTCGCCGTTGCGGAATTGCCGGCTGAACTGACCTATTACATATTCGATGACACGGCGCTGAACACCTTTGATCTCAATTTGAAGTTAGCCATGGAAGCGGAGACTCCGTACCGGGTGATTGGTACAGCCAGGATTGCGGCAGACAGATTGGAGAGCATTCTCGATCGCACCCTGCCGAACGGTCGATCGATCGATTTCATGTCAATTGACGTGGAGGGATTCGATCTACAGGTGTTGCGCTCGAACGACTGGACCCGATTTCGCCCGGAGTTTGTGCTTGTAGAGGCGCTCGACTTCTCAATGCGCGGCGTAAACGGGCATCCGGTTCATGAATTCATGATTGGCGTTGGCTATGAACTTGTCGCCAAGACGATGAATACGCTTTTCTATCGCGAGGTCAAGTGAGCCCCTCCGATCTCGCTCCGATAGCCTTGTTTGTCTACAACCGGCCGGATCATGCGACTCGGGTTGCGGATGCGCTGGCTCGTAGCCCGGATGCACCTTTGTCCCGCTTGTTCGTTTTTTCTGACGCACCGAAAAACGCGGCCGCGCGGGCTCAGGTAGCAGCAGTAAGGTCTTCCATTCGATCGATCACCGGCTTCCAATCCGTCGAAGTGATCGAGCAATCGACCAACCGGGGCGTAGCCCGTTCCATCATTGACGGCGTCAGCGATCTCACGGCCAGATTCGGAAAAGTAATTGTTCTGGAGGACGATCTTCTGCCCTCGCAGCATTTCCTGAGATACATGAATGACGCGTTGAATTTGTATGGCGATGCGGAAGAGGTGATCAGCATCCACGGTTATTCGTACCCTGTGTCCGGGGTATTGCCCGAGACTTTTTTTCTACGCGGTGCGGATTGCTGGGGCTGGGCAACCTGGAAGCGGGGATGGGAACACTTCGAGGAGGACGGCTCGAAACTGCTGCAGGAACTCGAGCGCCGGAATCTGACGCGCGATTTCGATTTCGATGGAAGCTATCCCTACACCCTGATGCTCCGCGACAGCATCGTGGGTAAAAACGATTCATGGGCGGTTCGCTGGTACGCGTCCGCGTTTCTGCTGGGGAAGCTGACGCTCTATCCGGGTTCATCGCAGATTCAGAACATCGGCGCGGATGGAACGGGTTTTCATGTCGGCGCTACGCGGTCCTTCGAACACAAACACTGGGGCGAACCCGTCTCCGTCGGAGGAAGCGCCGTCGTGGAATCCGCCCCTGTCCGCGCGGCATTTGCCCGATATCTCGCCGGCCTGCGGCCTTCGCTGCCCCGACGGGTTTTCGGTCGCCTGGTCGGTTTGCTTGGCAATGGCTGACGCCGTGACGATGCGCGCAACATTGAAGGAATGCATACCGCCGATACTTCTGCGGATGGTCCGGCCCTTGAGGCGTCGCGGTATCCGGTTCGAGGGCGATTTTCCAAACTGGGAGACGGCGCAGCGGGCCTCGGATGGATACGACCACGATGACATCGTCCAACGCGTTTTCGAGGCGGAGGGCAAGGTCCGAAGCGGAGCGGCCGCCGACGAACGCGACAGCGTGCTGTTCGATACGGTTCAGTTTTCGCTGCCCGTCATGGCTGCGCTGGCGCGCATAGCCAGCCTGCGGCGCGCACCGCTGCGCGTCCTCGATTTTGGCGGCGCGTTTGGCGGTATGTATCGTCAGTACCGGGCGTTCGGATTGCCGGCGCCGGCTTCCTGGAATGTCGTCGAGCAAGCCGGATTCGTCGGGCGCGCCCAGGCGTTCGAGACTGCGGAGCTTCGCTTCCATCTCTCCGTCGAAGACGTGTTGTCGCAGGGACTGCCCGACGTGGCCTTGTTCTCGAGTGTGCTGCAGTATCTCGAGCGCCCGGACGATATCCTCATGAAAATGAGGTTGGCCGGTGTGCCCCATGTGGTAATCGATCGCACGCCCTGTCATGCGGGTGAACGGGATTTGCTTGCTATCCAGCACGTCCCTGCGGAAATCTACCGCGCAAGTTATCCCTGCTGGATTTTTTCCAGATCTCGCCTGCTGCGGACGATGAAGGACAGCTATAAAGTTATCGCGTCATTCGAGGATGCGAATGGTCCGTGGCAGGGACTTGGGACGAAGTTCGACCTTTCCGGATTCATACTCGACGGGACCGGCTGATCCGCCCTCACACCATGCTTTCAAGGCTCAAGGCGTACTATTTTCGCCAGTCGATGCATCCGGGACCGCTGGGTCTCCTGGTTAATCCATTCTATTTCGCCCGTCGTGGATTGCTGGTCGCAGTTCGAGAGCTGGCGCCTAAGATTGGAGGGCGCGTAGTAGATATTGGCTGCGGCAGCCGGCCCTATGAATCACTTTTCAAGACTTCGGGGTATGTCGGATTGGAGCTCGATACCCCGGACAATCGCCTCACCAAGAAGGCAGATATTTACTATGATGGCAAAACCTTTCCTTTCGAACCGAATTCCTTCGATGGCGCGGTATGCAACCAGGTTCTGGAGCACGTGTTCGAACCGGATGCCTTCGTGCTGGAGATTGCGCGCGTGCTCAAACAGGGCGGGCTACTGCTACTGACTGTCCCCTTCGTGTGGGACGAACATGAGCAACCGCGTGATTTCGGACGCTACAGCTCATTTGGATTGACCGCATTGCTGGAACGCAATGGATTCGAGGTGAAGGAGTTGCACAAAACCGCGGATGATGTTCGCGCGATTGTCCAGATGCTCAATGCCTACCTATACAAGAAAACAACGAGCGACAGCCCCTATCTCAACCTGGTCACTACTTTGTTGCTGATGGCACCGCTGAACATTATCGGAACAGTTTTGAGCTGGATAACGCCACGCAACGCCGATTTTTATCTGGACAACGTGGTATTGGCTGAGAAAAGATGAATTGAATGATTGAAGCGAAGAAATTTCAGTTCGCCAACGTGCTAGTTACTGGGGGGTTGGGTTTTATCGGATCCAACCTTGCACGCCGCCTGGTCGAAGGTGGGGCGAAAGTTACGATCGTTGACAGCCTCATCCCGGAGTACGGCGGCAATCCATTCAATATCCATGACTTCAAAGACCGCGTTTCCGTCAACATTACGGACGTTCGTGATCCGCATGCGATCAGCTATCTCGTCCAAGGTCAGAACTATATTTTCAATCTGGCTGGCCAGACGAGTCATCTCGATTCGATGCTGGATCCGCAGACCGACCTGGATATCAATGCAAGTGCGCAGCTTTCGATTCTGGAGGCATGCAAGAAACACAACAAGGATGTAAAGATCGTCTTCGCCAGTACCCGGCAACTTTACGGCCGGCCGCAATACCTCCCGGTGGATGAAAAGCATCCGATTCGCCCTGTTGATGTAAATGGCATCAATAAACTGGCGGGCGAGTGGTACCACCTGCTCTACAACGATGTGTATGGAATTCGCTCCAGCGCGCTGCGTCTAACCAACACTTACGGCCCCGGCATGCGAGTCAAGGATGCAAGGCAGACTTTCCTGGGCATCTGGATTCGCAATCTCATTCAGGGGAAGGCGGTGCAAGTTTTCGGCGACGGCTTACAGGTTAGGGATTTCAACTATGTAGACGATGTCGTCGATGCCCTGTTGCTGGCTGCGTCTGACCCTTCCTCGGAAGGGCAAGTTTTTAATCTTGGGGCGGAGGAAGTGATCGGACTGAAGGACCTCGCGGAGAAACTGGTCGCATTGCACGGCACAGGGCGATATGAAGTAGTGCCATTCCCGCCCGAGAGAAAGGCCATTGATATCGGCGACTATTATTCGGATTTCTCGAAAATCAGGGACAGTTTGAGATGGACCCCGCGAATCTCGCTGGCCGAGGGATTGGCACGTACTCTGAATTATTTCATCAAGAACGGCGAACGATACTGGGCTGATTGATGATCCCGATGAACGCGTTTCAGCGCGAGCCCGAATCGCTGCGCGCCGAGGAACTAAAGGCCGTGCAATCGGTACTGGAATCGGGCTGGTACATTCTCGGGGACCAGGTACGACGCTTCGAATCGGAATGGTCATCGCGCATCGGTACGAAGTACACCGTCGGCGTTGGCAACGGAATGGACGCCATTGAAATTGGGTTGCGTTGTCTGGATATTGGTCCCGGCGACGAAGTTATCACCACGCCAATGACCGCCTTCGCCACCGTGCTGGCCATTTTTCGCGCCGGTGCGACGCCGGTTCTGGCGGATATCGATCCGGAAACGGCGCTCCTTGATCGGCAGAGTGTAGAGCGTTGCATCAGCCCGAAAACCCGAGCCGTGCTGCTGTTCCACCTGTACGGACAGATTCGGGAAATGAATTACTGGCGCGAACTGACGTCGCAGGGCGGATTCCATCTCCTCGAAGATTGTGCGCAGTCCCACCTCGCGATGCACGACGGCGCCTGCTCCGGAAGCATCGGGACGTGGGGTGCCTTCAGCTTCTATCCGACCAAAAACCTGGGCGCAATCGGAGATGCCGGCGCCCTTTCGACCAGCGACGAAGAAGCGGCTGCTCGCGCGAGAGTGCTACGCAACTACGGCCAATCGGATAGATATCAGCATCCGGTACTCGGGCTGAACAGCCGGCTGGATGAATTGCAGGCGGCATTACTATCGGTACGCTTGCGAAGGCTCGATGAATTCACCCAACGTCGTCGGCAGATCGCCAGCGCATATCGTGCCAGACTGACAAACTCGAAAATCCGTCTCCTTGCGAACCCCGAGAGTCGGGACAGTCACGTCTATCATCTGTTCGTGATCTGCTGCAATGAACGTGACCGGCTTGCAAATCACATGAAAACTCGTGGTGTTGAAACGCTGATCCACTACCCGGTTCCGATACATCTACAGCCGCCATGTAGTGAGATTGGTAGAGATCCAGCCGGACTCCGCAATGCGGAGCACCACAGCGATACTTGTTTGTCGATACCTTGCCACCCGTTCCTTACCGAAACTGAAGTCGAAACCATTATTGGGGTCATGAATGACTTCCGATAAGTCCACGGAGCACTTTGTAACGCTCTTCGACAGTCATTATCTTCCACAAGGCTTGTCTCTATACCGGTCGCTGGAGCTTCATGGTCAACCGTTCCGACTCTGGATTGTCGCGCTCGACGATCTCTGCGTCAGTGCTCTAGAAAAGCTCAAGCCCGAGTTTGCAACGATAATAAGGCTAGCGGATCTGGAGACCGACAGGCTTCTTTCGGTGAAGAATGACAGATCAGTTGGGGAGTATTGTTGGACGCTGACACCGTTTTTACCCCAGATTGTGTTCGACCGTGAGCCGCTTGTCCGACGCGTAACTTATGTGGATGCGGACGTATTTTTTTTTGCGGATCCCTCAGAATTAATCGGCGAATTCGAGGCATCTGGCAAACACGTCCTACTAACTGAACATGCATTTTCCCCGGAGCATGCTGAAAATCTGCGGTTTGGCAGATTTTGCGTGCAATTCATGACATTTCTGAATACCGAACCTGGATTACGCATTCTTCATTGGTGGCAAGACCGATGTATCGAATGGTGTTACGCACTTTTGGAAAATGACAAATTCGGAGACCAGAAATATCTCGATACTTGGCCCGCGATCTTCAGCGGCGACGTTTACATTCTGACGCAGACGCATCGCACTCTTGCGCCCTGGAATGTTGCTTTTTTTAGCAAGCAGTCCGGAAAGGTCGATCCCGTTTTTTACCACTTCCACGGCCTGCGGGCAATATCCCCTAATCGCGTCGTACTTTACAGCATCTATAAAATTGGTAGAAAGAACCGCTGGATATACGACCGCTATCTCTTCGTCATGCGTGCGGCCATTGCCGATATGCGGAAGCATGAGATTCCGGTAATAGGTCGCCCGATGCCTGAAGAACGATTGCGTCAACTACGCTATTTGAAAAGATGGTTGTCCGGAAGAATGTCTTGGGCAAATGTGTAGTATTGAAGAAATAGTTGTATTGGCCCGAGCGCCCAGTTGGCAAGGGTTGGCAAGGCGGCCTTGAGATGATCACTCTAGAGGAGATTTACACAATTTGATCGACACAAGCAAATCGTCTCTGCCGACTTTTGACACGGTGGATCGAATCACGCTGCCATTGCCGCTAATATCTGTCGTGGTTGCGGTGTTCAATGGAGCTGACGGATTGCTTCGTTGCATAGACAGCATCTGCAGCCAAACTTATTCCGCTCATGAAATAGTTGTTGTCGATGGCGGTTCGACGGACGGTACGCGAGAAATTCTGGAACGGGAGCAAGCTAAACTTTCATATTGGGTGTCTGAGCCGGATCGCGGTATTTATCACGCTTGGAATAAGGCACTGGCACACGCTCGGGGCGAGTGGATTTATTTTATTGGGGCCGACGATTACTTATTTTCAACTGATGTTTTCGAACGATTGGCGCCAGTGCTGGCGGATGCTTATCCGCCGATACGTATCGTTTACGGCCAGGTGGCGTTGGTTAATTCGAAAAGCAAGGAACTTATTCGGGCAGGTGAAAGCTGGGATTCCGCAAAGAAGCGTTTTGGCCAGATCATGTGTATTCCCCATACTGCACTGATGCATCATCGTAGCCTGTTCGAATACCGCGGAGCATTCGACGAGTCATTCCGCATCGCTGGGGATTACGAGATGCTCCTTCGTGAGCTTTGCGAGCAAGACGCCTTATTTGTACCTGATCTGGTGGTTGCGGGGATGCGGCACGGAGGAGTTAGTAGCGACCCGTCCGGTTCAGTGCTGCTGCTCCTGGAATTTAGGCGGGCACAGCGAATGCACGGGAGCACATTCGCCGGTCGACATTGGGTATGGGCTTATGTGAAGGCGCGCATTCGGGCAGCGCTGTGGCGCATACTCGGCAGTCAAATCGCACCCTACATATTCGACTTCTGGCGCTTGATCAGTGGAAAAAAATCGTTTTGGACGCGCCAGTGACTGAGGTAGACGATCGGGCCAAGGCGCCGGTAAGTGTGATCATCCCGTGTTACCGTTGCTTGCCGACGATTGCGCGTGCATTGGAATCCGTCGCCGCACAGACCTTCGTTCCTGCGGAAGTTATCCTGGTCGAAGATGGCAGTCAGGACGGAACCCTCGACCACCTCGAAAGTGTTGTCGCAGCTTATTCGTCCGGCTGGATCAGGATTGTCGCGTTGCCTGAGAATCAAGGCGCAGCGAGCGCCAGAAACGCCGGTTGGGCGGTCGCTGTTCAGCCTTATCTCGCGTTATTGGATGCGGACGATGCATGGCATCCACGCAAAATCGAACTCCAATACGGCTTCATGGCTGCCCACCCGGAAGTGGCCTTGTGTGGACATGAGTATGAGGTACTGGCAACACCGGAAGTTCGGAATCAGAAAATCGGAGCAGTATTGGCACAACCTGTGTCCAGGCTTTCTATGCTTGTTTCCAATCGTTTTGTAACACCCTCCGTTATGATAAAAAGGGAAGTGCCATTCCGATTTTTATCCGGGCGACGCCATGTAGACGACCATCTTTTATGGATGCAGGTACAAAGCGCCGGAATGCAACTAACCAAATTGTCCGCCCGCCTTGTTTATATATACAAGCCTATGTTTGGGGCCAGTGGGCTGAGCGCAGAAATGTGGAAAATGGAAAGGGCGGAATTAGAGAACTATTGGATACTTCATCGGGCGCGGGGCATTGGAATACTCGCTACGCTGGCACTATCCCTGTATTCATTCGCAAAGTTTCTGCGACGAATTCTACTGATCTCGCCGCACCGTATTTTGCGAATAAGGCGGAGCGTTTGAAGATTTGCGCTGTGGCGCTTCCGGACAATTGCCTGCAACCCGCCAATTGAAACGTACGCCTCTATTATTTTTGCCCGACTTCTCCGATGCGGAGTGAGCATGTTTAACGAATCCAGACGCCGGCTGCGCGTTGCCCGGTCGATGATGCAACTCTCGGCATTGGCGATGAAACCGCAGATCTGTCCGATGTGTGGTCCCAGTGTCTTTGTCAGAATTTGCGCCAGCGCTTCCGGAGTCCGGTGCATCCGTTGTGCAGGAAGCGCGATAGCGACCTCTTTGGCCTTCGTGCTCCGATCGGTTTGCCCGCAATTCAGGTCAGCAAAGATGTACGAGCTTTCTTCTCAAGGGCCTTTGTTCGAATTTCTTCACAGGGAAGTAACAAAACTAACGTGGTCGGAATACTTCGAAGACGTTTCCCCAGGTCAATACCGGGGTGGCGCGCAGTGCCAGAATGTTGAGCGGCTGACGTTCGCGGATGCCTCGTTTGACATCTGTACTTCAACTGAAGTGTTCGAACATGTGGCCGACGACGCCAAGGGTTTTGCCGAAATTCGGCGCGTGCTTCGCAAAGGCGGAGTTTTCGTATTCACCGTACCCCTGGCCCAAGCATCCGAGACAGTTGAACGGGCAGTTGTGCGAAATGGATCAGTCGAATATTTGCTGCCACCCGCCTATCATGACGACCGGCTGCGTGGCCGAGGCCAAGTGCTGGTATTCAGGGATTATGGTTTGGATATCACGCGCCGGCTCGAGAAAGCTGGATTCGCCACTGCACAGATCGATACGAGGTTCGAAAAGACCTTTCTCGGATTCGGAACGAGCGTAATTGTTGCCCGGGTCTGAGCGGGAGACGTGCGCTGGTGAAGTGAATTAAATGATTGAAAACGTCGCAGGCCGACTTTTTGTCCTTTGACAATTTCGAGGTTGAAGCGTGGGGCTATCGGCTTTCTGCAGATGGCAATTCTTAATGAGCTACTGTCCAATCACACCAAGTTGACCGTAACGGTACGATGAAGACTGCTTTGTGCATCCCGACTTTGAATGCCTCCGCTACTGCTCCCGCACTAATCGCCGCCCTTGCCCGACAAACATTGAAACCCGCAATCTTTCTGGTAATTGATTCTTCATCGAGTGATATTACCCAAGATCTTTTCCGACAGGCGGGCGCCCAGGTTCACGTCATATCCCGCCACGAGTTCAATCATGGCGCGACGCGTCAGCTCGGTGTGCATCGATTGGCCGACGCCGATGTAATTATCTTTATGACGCAAGACGCCGTTCTGGCCAATAGTACGGCATTCGAAATACTGGTAGCGGCATTTCAAGACACTCATGTTGCGGCGGCGTATGGACGGCAACTGCCGCATCCTGGAGCGGGATCCATCGCAGCACACGCGCGCCTATTCAACTACCCAGTGGGGGCAAGCACAAAAATGCTGGAAGATAGAGAAGCACTCGGCATTAAGACTGCTTTCATCTCGAATTCCTTTGCAGCTTATCGGCGCTCCGATCTTATGGCTGTTGGCGGTTTCCCCCCGAATCTTATTATGGGTGAAGACAGCTACGTCGCTGCAAAAATGCTTCTCGCCGGTAAAAAAATTGCCTACTGCGCCGAGGCTACCGTTTTTCATTCGCATGATTACAGCTTCGTTGAGGAGTTCAGGCGCTACTTCGACACCGGTGTGTTTCACGCCCGCGAGCCATGGATTCGCGCAGCGTTCGGGGGGCCAAGCGGGGAAGGGTGGCGATTTTTGCGGTCCGAACTGCAATTCTTGCTGCGCAGTAAACCGTGGCTTCTCCCATCCGCGTTTGTGCGCACCGCTTTGAAGCTTGCTGGCTTTCGACTCGGCCTGCAGGAACGCTGGTTGCCGCGGCAAGTCAAGCGACGCCTGAGCATGTTTCGGCCCTTCTGGAACAAATGAGCGGACAGGCAATTCCCCCGGGTCTGGGGGATAATTCCACACGATCATCATGGTGCCGCTCCTTGGGAGCCGGCGAAGCTGTCCCTCGATTTGTTCATGCATAACGACTCGCCATCGCTCATTAATTCCTCCGGTTCCCCGGAAGACATCCGCGATTCCCGGATGCGGGTCGCCAATCGGCGCAGCATCAGTTTATGGGTCGCCGCAGGGGACGCGACAGCGCTGCTGATGTCCTGGTTAATCGCACTCGGGTTGCTCTGGATCATTGAGGATCAGTCCTGGCGCGAGGGAATTGTCGGATGGTGGGGGGCGCTTGGCCGGGGCCGGATAGCGCTTATCTTCGGCCTGATTGCCGTAATGCTGGTCTTGTTTGCGGTGCGAGGCCATTATTCACGCCGCCGGCCATTCTCCAGTGAAGTTCTGGATATCATCAAAGTCTTCCTGGTGGTTGCGGTACTCGACGGCGTTGTTTCCTACCTGACCAGATGGCAATTCTCCCGATCCTGGTTCGTTCTGGCATGGGTACTGGCACTGATCCTGATTCCGCTCATGCGAGTCGCTGTCAAACGTTCCCTCCTGCACGCCGGAAGCTGGCAACGCCCCACAGTCATTCTCGGGGTGGGCCAGAATGCCGTGGAGGCGGCGGAGGCGCTCCGAAGCGAGCCGCTGATGGGGCTCGACGTCATCGCATTCCTGGCCATCCCGGGAGAGGGGGCGCCGGTGGCGTCCATCGAGTTGGGTGGGAAACAGGTGCCGGTTCTGGCCCTGGACAAGGATCCCAATGTGACCCTTCTGCAGCTTGGATCGCCTCAGGTGACAATCGCCCTCGACGCCGAGAACCTGGTCCCGCATCAGCACCTGATACAGAAAATCTGTGCCCGCAATTCAGATGTAAGCATTGTTCCGCCGTTGCGCGGCCTTCCCCTCTATGGCATGGAAATGACGCACTTTTTCAGTCATGAAGTGCTGATGCTGACGGTGCGCAACAATCTGGCGCGCCCTGGCGCCCAGGCGGTCAAGAAGGCATTTGACCTTCTTGTTTCAATCTGCCTGCTTGTGGTGCTATCGCCCTTGTTTGCCTACCTATCCTGGAGAATCCGGCAATCCGGAGGAGATGCGATATTCGGTCACCTGCGGGTCGGCCAGCACGGCAAGATGTTTCGGTGCCTCAAGTTCCGGACGATGGTGCCCAACGCGGACCAGGTGCTCGCGGACCTTCTGGAGAGCGATCCGAAGGTGCGCGCGGATTGGGAACGCGATTTCAAGCTCAAGGACGACCCAAGGATTACCCGCATAGGCGCATTCCTGCGCGCGACCAGCCTGGATGAACTGCCCCAGCTCTGGAATGTCGTGCGCGGTGAGATGAGCCTGGTCGGTCCGCGTCCGGTCGTGCAGGATGAATTGGAGCGCTATGGTGATCAGGTTGGCTACTATCTGGAAGCCCCGCCGGGGATGACGGGGCTGTGGCAGATCAGTGGCCGGAACAACACCACTTATGATGATCGGGTCGCCCTCGATTGCTGGTATGTGCGCAACTGGTCGCTTTGGTACGACCTCGTCGTCCTGGTGAAGACCATCAAGGTCGTGTTCCGCAAGGAAGGCGCTTACTGACCAGGCCTACGGATCCGGCCGGCTTCAGCGTCGGGTTTTCTTGCGTTGTGGCGCGATTCCTCGCACAGCCCAACGTTATCCCTGTCAACGCCCAGAACACCAGCGCCATGTGCTCGACGAAGACATCTTCGATCATGCATTGCACGAAGGTGCCGGCGACCATGGCGACAAGGGCGATGCCCAGCAGGCGCAACGTCAGTCCTGTATCCCGCGAAGCCCGGAAGCCTTCCTTCGCCACTGCGCCAAAGACAAACAGGATGACAAACGGTCCCAGCACGCCGAGCTGCAAGGCGTAGTTCAGGAAAACATTGTGGGCGTGGCTGTGGTTCGGGTCGTTTTGTTGCGCCACGATCTGAGGTCCCAGCACCATCCGCCCGAATCCGGCACCTGTCAGGGGCCGTTCCTTGATGAACTCGAAGGTATCCATCCAGAGCTTGGGCCGGCGGTCGGCCTTTATCGCCTGGGTGACGATCTCCACCGGTCCGCTGGCAGACAGTTTGTGGACCTCCTGGAGTTTTTCCTTGGTCACATAGAGCAGGGCGCCGGAGAAGGCCACGGCGGCGGCGAGGCCGGAGGTCACGATCATGCGACGCACGTTCGGTTTGACCGCCATGCGGGCCAGGTACAGTCCGCCAAATACGGCGAATTCGACGACCAGGGCGATCCAGACCGCGCGGCTCGTCGATCCGTAGGCCGTCAGCAGGAGCATCGCAATGATCAGGAGAACCAGGGCGCGCCGTTTCCCCGCGGCCGTGAGGGCCATCACGATGAACACCGGGAACACGGTGTTGAGATACGCCGCGAAATGCAGGGTACCGCCATAGCTGCCGACGTGATACGGGTCCTCTCCACGGTAGAAATGAATGAACCCGAGCACGCTGATAAGCGCTGCCGATGCGGCGAGGATAAGAAACCAGGCCGACAAGTCCTTTTCGCTGCGGGTTGTGCGATAGAAAATCAGAAAGGTGAGAACGCCGTACACGATCTCTGACCGGATCTCGCCGACCGAGTAACGAAGGTTGACAGCCCCGATCAGGGAAACTACCGCCAACGCGAACCAGGCGGCGAAGGGCACCCGAAGCGGGATGGAAGGCACGGGCCAAGAGCGCCACGTTGCCAGAAGGAGTAAGACGGATATACCGAACACGATATTGCGCAAGGCTGTCGTGTGGGGAATGGGCAGGACCAATAGATAGATGGCCGGCGCCACCAGAAGCAGGGAGTCGCGGTCGAACTTCATTGCGCAGGCTCTATTTTCGGGATGACGTTGTTATTGAAGCCAGCATCGCCAGGTGGCGGGGCAGGTTTGTGGCCATCATTTATCCAGCTTATGCACAGGTAACCGGCGTCCCGTTTGGTTGCTGCAAAAAGCTATGTTGTCTCGGCGAATAAACAGATTGTGTTGGTTTGCCTGATTTCGACGAAGAGATTTACTTTGTTGGCACCACTGCCTTGCGTAAAAGCCGAGGGCCGAAATTTATTCAGAAAACGCAGTCTTGCTCCGAGCCTGGAACATGAACAGCCGATTGTTTATGGTTCTTTTAACCCCGATCTCAAACTGATCGCTGAGGAAGGCCAGCAATTCAAAGTCCCGATTGCCGTGTAATTCTCCGTAAATCCATTTCACCTTACGGAGAAAATCACGACCGAGATTCGTCAATATGTCGTACTCGGAGCCCTCGGTGTCGATCTTGATTACGTCCGCAGATTCTATTCCGATTTCCCGAAACATCGATCTTGCCTCGCGGACTTCAACACTGATGCGTTTTTCCGCATTGCTACCTGCCGGGTGGAAGGAATACCCGCCCATGTTTTTCTTCGAATCCGAGTAAAGCATTTCAAATGAACCATCCCTTGCGCCAAGGGCCTTTTGAAAAGTACTTACGTTGCTAAGGGATTCGACGTTCTTGGAAAGAAGCGCAAAATTGCTTGGTACCGGCTCGAAGGCGAATACCCTCGCCTGTGGAAACCGGTGTGAGAGGTAGTTGGATGCGATTCCGATGTTGGCTCCGATGTCTAGGACGATCTTCGCATCGATGTCATCGGGTAGCCAATACTCGGCTTTTCTGCCTGGTTTGAGGAGAATATCGTAAATGAGCGACTGATCGCTCGTGCCTGGACGATAGCTTAAGCACTTCCCTTTCCAGACATACTCATGGGTCAAATCCATCAGCGGTGGGGATGCCCGATCCCTGACGAAGGCGGGGGATCCCGATCGCAACAGCCATTTGAGAGATGTCTTGAGGTCCATTTTACGGGTCCCTGGTCGAAGATAGCCTTGCAAATCGATGCGATTATCCGAGTCGGTGGTCGTATTGTGGCTCGATCGCTACCGTTGCCGCTATCCGACTAACTGGCTCGCATGCTTCGCGGTGCATCACGCGGTCGGCTATACTCGACACACCCAACGGCGACATTCTAGCGTCTCGTGCCCTTGAATGGCTGCTGCTGTAGACAGGATATACCCCGTCTTGAACCCATCCAATTCCCGCCGTCGCCCCGTCTCTGCCGTCCTCATCACGCTCAATGCGGCGAACCAGATTGACGACTGTCTGCAAAGCCTGGCGTTCGCGGACGAGATTGTCCTGGTGGACTCGGGAAGCACCGATCGAACGGTCGAAATGGCTACGGCACGCGGCGTCCGGGTCGTCCATCAGGCCTGGCTGGGCTACGGCATGCAGAAGGACTTCGCGGTCAAGCAAGCGTCTAACGACTGGGTGCTCTGCATCGATGCGGACGAGATCGTGAGCGCGGAGTTGCGGGCCAGCATCAAGGCCGCCATGCAGCAGCCTGCGCATCGT
>Ga0163153_10001610_pt1 | contig 35429 bp, 28 predicted proteins | sample OliLakLV19MP6IB1_FD_148629 | JGI IMG/M metagenome (GOLD analysis project Ga0163153, IMG submission 148629) | Freshwater microbial mat bacterial communities from Lake Vanda, McMurdo Dry Valleys, Antarctica - Oligotrophic Lake LV.19.MP6.IB-1 | ecosystem: Environmental > Aquatic > Freshwater >... | reverse complement strand
CACAACTTGTACCGGGGCTTTTATTTCTTTTGAAATCATCGCTGCCTCATAGGGATAATCAGTAAATGCTTTGCGACCAAATCCTCCGCCAAGGAAAGTCATGTGCACTGTTACTTTTTCCATGGGCAGTTTCAAATGAGCACTGAGATTGCTCTGAATCCAATCGGGCGCTTGAATGGGTCCCCAGATTTCACACTTTTCATCGGTAACGTGGGCGGTACAATTCAGAGGCTCCATACAACTATGCGATTCGTAAGGAGTCTCATAAAATGCTTCTATTTTCTTTTCTGCCTTTTCAAAAGTGGCAGAAAAATTTCCCTTGGTGCGATAAGAAATGATTTCACCTTTGGCAGTCTCACGCATTTTTTCAAAAAGATCTTCTGTACTGTGATGAGCAAAAGCAGTGTCATCCCATTCCACCCTAAGTGCCTTACGACCTTGCATGGCCGCCCAGAGATTATCGGCCACCACGGCAACACCTTCTAACATGTTGTTAAACACATCGCGATTTACTTTGAGCACGTATTTTACACCGGGCACTTTTTTCGTTTCTGTGTCGTCAAAGCTTTTCACTTTTCCAGCAAATCGGGGACTGCGCTCCACCACTGCATACATCATGCCGGGTAGTTTAAAGTCGAGACCAAATATGGCCGTCCCATTTACTTTTTGTGGATTATCCTGCCGAGGCAATGGCTTGCGAAGGATTTTATAATCCCTGGGATTTTTTAATGTAATATTTTTTGGTGGTTCTAATTTTGATGCAGCCTCCACCAACTCACCATAGCCTAAGTTTTTTCCTGTTGGTTTGTGAATCACCTGGCCATTTTCTGCATAGCATTCTGATTGGTTCACGTTCCACTTTTTCGCTGCGGCCTCAATGAGCATTTCACGGGCTGAAGCACTGAGCCGTAGCAGGTTTTTATATGAACCACGCACCGTAGAACTTCCACCTGTTACTTGGCTGCCATATTTTTTATTGTTGCCAACACCAAAAACAATATTTACCTGGTTAAGGTCCACTTCCAATTCTTCTGCGATGATCTGTGGAACTGCCTGATAGGAACCCTGCCCCATCTCCGCCCTGTGGTTGGTGATGGTAACCTTGCCAGTGGTATCAATTGAAATCCATGCGTTGAGTTCAAGACCAGGCAAATCAGCGGCAAGTGGTTTTACTATTTCTGCTTCTTTGCCTTGTGCAGGCAAGTGCAATCCAAGCGTGAGGGCAGCCCCGGTCATGCCGGATAGCTTTATGAAATTTCGCCTTGAAATATTTTTAGATAGAGGTTCCATAAGCAAAAATTATTTAGTCGATCCTTTTTGAGTCATTAATTGTGAAGCCGTTTTGATTGCTTTGCGAATGCGCGGATAGGTGCCGCAACGACAAATATGACCGAGCATGGCAGTATCAATATCCTTATCATTAGGACTCGGGATTCGTTTTAACAAAGCAGTAGCCGCCATAATTTGTCCGCTTTGGCAGTAACCACATTGAGGCACTTGTTCCAGAATCCAGGCTTGCTGCACCGGATGTGAATTGTCATTGGACAATCCTTCTATGGTGGTAATGTTTTTATTGGCTGCTGCCGAAACGGGAATGGAGCATGAGCGCACGGGGGTGCCCTCGAGGTGTACCGTGCAAGCGCCACATTGTGCTATACCACATCCGTATTTGGTGCCGGTGAGTCCGACCAAATCTCGAATAGCCCACAACAAAGGCATTTTTGGATCGGCTTCAATGGTGTGACTTTGGTTGTTGATTTTAAGCGTTAAAGCTGCCATGGGAATGATTTTGATGGTAAGAAAGTTACACAATATAAGGCCTGGCGGATGTTTATGCCATGATAAATGCCATGAGCGGTTTATTCAGCTTAGGCAAGCTCGAAAAGTGATTTCTACTGCATCAATTGCTTCAACAAATTCTGGCATCGCTCTTTTCGCAGCGCATCGTCTGGTTCAGACAGAGGAAGTGCTAAGGCCCTGTGCAATGTTTGGGAGGCTTTATCTTTTTCTCCCAAGGCATGCTGTGCAGATGCTAGTCCAAATAAAAAAAGTATCGTATCCTGTTTGTAGCTATAGGCTTGATTAAAATAGTCCAAAGCTCTCCCCATTGAAATCTCCTCCGGAAATCCTCCAAAAAAAATGCGGCATGCCATGAGTTCCACCCAATTCAGGCGCGATAGTTCAAACTGCCACTTGCCTAAAATGAAATAGGCTTCTGCGAAGGTAGAATCGAGTTGAAGGATTCGGGTCGCTTCGTTGTGTATGTTTTGCGCATAGCGCACTTTTTCATGTGGATTGGTGGCAATTTCTGATTGTAGTCCTAATGAAATAACGTAGGCCAGGCGAGTTTCCGGGTTGGAAGGATTTATCTCAATTGATTTTTCGGCATAGACTCTTGCCCTTTCGTAAAAATCCAATTTTTGTTCACGCTCCGACTTGGCAAGCCTCCCCCCAATATTAGAAAGCATGCGGCTGGCGTGGGTTAATGCTTCTTCATTTTTTGGATTTTGCCGAATGGCCAGTTCAAATTTTTCCAAGGCATCCTCTACTTTAAACTCTTTTTCTAACCTAAGCCCCTGCAAAAAATAATCTTGCCCTTGTGCAAATACATCATTGCCAATGAGAATGATCCAGAGTAGAAGAATAGTTTTTTTCACGTTCAAAATTAACTCACGGAAGTTAAACAAGCATCATTAAATAAGGTTTACGGATATTTACGTACTAAATCTGCTACGACCAGGCAATTTCTTTGAAGAACTCCTAATAGGTAAGTTTTTGGTTAACCGGCAGGTGTTCGTTTCTGGTGCTTCTTTGATGTATTTTTAATAGAATACCCAATTCGGGGTATTTTTTTAAGTGGGAATCTAATATTAATTTACTTTTCGGATTACTGCGTAGCTATGGTTAATTGGCTCTATAAGGCAACGCTGGTCTTGTGTTGCTTTTCATTTGTTTTTTTTGAGGCTCAAAGTCAGGGCTGGCGGGAATATTATAACCAGTCAGTTACTTCCTATGAGGCAGATCAGCTTGATCAAGCCTATGAGCAAGCATCAAAGTGCCTTCAGCAGTATTTAAGTGAGAGCGGAGCCGCCAATGAAAATTATGCTTCCATCCTGCGCCATTTTGGAAACGTATGTTTCTCACTGGAAAAATATGATCAGGGTATTGAACTGATAAATAAAGAGATTGCGATACGCGAGGCAAAACAGGATCAACTACTTGCCAGTGCACGATTGAACCTGGCAGAATTTTATAAGCAACAGGAAAAATATGTAAAGGCGATCGAACAGATTTTGATAAGCGAGAAAATTCTTCAAAACTATTACCAGCCTACGGATCAGGAACTGGTGTCATGCCGGTTGAACCTGGCTATTACCTATTACCAGGCAGGCATTCAACGCACATCTTTAGAAATACTTCAAAAGCATTTTGTTTCTATTAATAATCTGGGAAAGCTCAGTGAAGATGAACTTATAGCCCTTTACTATTTTGGAGTTCTGCTAAATGATGCCGGTAAAAGTGAAGAAGCCCTTCAGGTATTAAATCAGGCTAAAGGTTTATGGGAAAAATCTGACCGGACGAATAGTTCCGAGTTTAGCCAGGTGCTTTATAGCAGAGGTCAGCTCTATCATCAGGCTAACCAATTGAAAGAAGCGGAGGACTCCTATCGTGCCGCGCAGGAACTATGGGAATCGTTGAACCAAACGGATGAGGTTTATTTGAGACTACTAGGTGATCGGGCGATCAACCTTCAGGCCATGGGGCAGCCTGCACTTGCCGAAAAATTATACGCCTCCATTCAAAGTCATCCGGAAGCCGGAAGTCTCTATGCTATCTCATTAAGCAACCGGGCCACATCTCTGCAAAGCCGGGGCGAGTTGGAGGAGGCGGAAAAATTATATTCAGAAGCACTGACTAAATTCAATCAATCCGACAAAGAACAAAAGCTGTTGTATGCCGATACACAATCCAATCTGGGTATCCTTAAATCAGATCAGGGAAAAAATCAGGAAGCACTTCAGTTGCTTGTGGAAGCAAAAAATACCTATGAAGCAGCGGGTTCTATTGAAACAATAGGGTATGTAAATGTGCTCAATAAACTGGGAACGGTGTATTTGAAAGCCAACAACGTTCAGCAAGCCAGCCAGGTGTTTGATGCGGCAATGACGCAAATCTCAAAGGTGCCTTCGGTAGGCCCTATGACTAAACTTCAAACACTTACCGGAGTAGGGTCAGTTGCCTTCCAGGAAGGGAAAATTGCAACGGCCGATTCAATTTTCAGTAAGGTGGTTTCTGCTTATGAAAACCAATCATTGAAGTCAGATGTAAATTATTTGGCGGCTCTCAATAATCTCGCTTCTGTTAAACAAATGCAGGGCAAGCTAAAAGTAAGTCGCGATTTGATGCGATCGATGAGTAACCAGGCATCAAAAATTTATGGAAAAGAAAGTAGGTTGTATGCTAACGCATTGAACAGTTTGGCGATGCTGGATTTCCGGTTGGGCTTTACATCCGAGGCAAAATTAGCCATCGACTCGGCCATGGATATTTATGTTAAAATCAAAGCAACAGAGTCAACCGACTATGCTCACCTCCTGGCATCGAAGGCGAAGTATTATCAGATGCAGGGAAACTATAATCTGGCTGAACCGGAATACCGTACGGCCATTGAGATTGTTGGTAAGAATGAAGGGGAGCAAAGTATTGAATATGCACAATTGTTGAACAGTCAGGCTCTCTTACTTCAAACCCTTGGTAATTATGCGGAGGCTGAAAAATTATTGATGGAGTGCAAGCAGATTATTGAAGTAAAACTCGGCAGGAATAACACAGACTATTCCACGGCACTCCAAAATCTGGCGGCCCTTTATCAGGTATTAGGAAGATTGCCTCAGGCAGAGAAAATGCTGGAGGAAGCGCAGGCTATTGATAGGATTGTGCTGGGAGAGATGCATCCCCAATATGCCGTGCTCATACAAAACCTGGCTACTCTGTATCAGAAAACAGGACGTGCCAAAGAATCTGAAAAATATTTGAATAGCGCCTTAAAGAATTATGAATTTAACTTCGGAAAAATAAATTCCTCTTACGCCACTACCGTTGGAAACCTTGCATCACTGTATCAGGATGAAAGCAGGTGGAGTGAGGCGGAAGTATCCTGGAAGGAAAGTCTTTCTATACGCAAAGAGCTGGTAGGTGAAGAGCATCCGGATTACGTGCGCGCTCAACTTGGGTTGGCAGGGCTTTATCATGCGCAGGCAAAGTTTGCCGATGCTGAATTGATGTATGATCCTGTCATAAAAAATTATCAAAATCAGGTGAAGGAGTTTTTTCCTTCGATGAGTGAGCGGGAGAAGACTGCCTTTTTTGCTAAAGTGAAAAGTGCCTTTGATTCGTATATTGACTTTGCGATTGAGTATGGCAATACCAACCCAGCACGAAAAGCTGAGTTGTTGACGAACGTGTACAATCTTCAACTTGTTAACAAAGCAATTTTGTTGAGTGCCTCCAGCAAAGTGCGATCAAAAATCCTGAGCAGTAATGACGCACAACTTCTCTCGCAATATCAGGAGTGGTTGCGAACAAAAGAACTGATACTGAAATGGTATACTCAGTTTACCATCGAAGAACGAAACCAGGCGAATATCAAAGAGTTGGAAAGTCGTGCGAATGACTTAGAAAAATCGTTGTCACTGCAATCTTCTTTCTTTAAGGAAGGAATGGACCAGGGACAGGTTACGTTTACAGAAGTTCAATCCAGTTTATCGGCACAAGAATCTGCCGTTGAGATATTGCGTATTAAAAAGCGATATGTAAAAGATTCTGTTTACTATCTTGGGTTGGTGCTGAATAATCAGTCCACGTCACCTCATTCGGTTATTTTTAAGTATGGAGAAAAATTAGAGAACAGGTTCTTTAAATTTTTGCGCAACAGTATCAAGTTTAGTTATCCGGATACCATTTCCTATGATTTGTTTTGGAAACCGCTCGAAACAGAATTGACCAACACGCAAACCGTTTTCATAAGCTGTGATGGTGTTTTTAATAAGGTAAATTTCAATGTTTTAAAAAGTAAGACATCCAATCAATTTGTAATTGATAAATGGTTGGTGCGCAGATTGAGCAATACACGTGAACTGGTGGAGATGCGAAAGTCAAACGTAGTGGGAAGTCTTCTGAATAATGCATTGCTGGTGGGTTATGCTGATTTTAATCTCGAGAAAAGTAATGTAACAAGCGGCAGTGAAAAGAGAAGTGTGGCTCATTTTTTTGGATTTGATGGGGAGGAAATTCCCGTGCTTCCGGCCACGGAAAAGGAGATTGAAACACTGGGCGCGCTGATGGACTCCAAACAATGGAAAGTAAAGCGGCTGATGCAAGCGGAAGCAACCGAGGAGAACGTAAAGAAGATTGAAGGCCAATCCGTAGTGCATATCGCTTCCCATGGTTTCTTTTTAACTGATGTCAGTGCCAATGATGGTTCACTCAATGAGGAGTTTTTGAGTAACCCTCTTTTTCAATCTGGAATTCTATTATCGGGAGCGGCCGTGCCAGATCATCTGCGCGAAGGTAGAGAGGATGGTGTGCTCACCGCCTATGAAGCGATGAATTTGAATTTGGATAATACTGAGTTAGTGGCCTTGTCGGCTTGTGAAACGGGTCTTGGTGAAATTCAAAATGGTGAAGGAGTATTTGGACTGCAACGTTCCTTCTTAATGGCTGGAGCCAATTCTATATTGATGAGTTTATGGCAAGTTGATGACGTAGCTACGCAAGAATTGATGGTGCACTTTTATTCCATCTGGCTGGGTGGAGCCGGAAAGCATGAGGCCTTCCGTCAGGCACAATTAAAAATTAAAGAAAGTTATCCGGAGCCTTACTTTTGGGGCGGGTTTATAATGGTTGGAAAGTAACAGATGAAACTGAGGATCTTCAAAGTATCAATATTGTGTGCCATTTCCTTTTCAGGATGGACGCAGACTGTGACGGCACCGCTGCAGCCGGCTGTGGTTGACTCAATGGCGTTTTATAACGCCACTAAAAAACCAGCGATCAGCGATACCTCCATGATTGAGTATGCCCCCACCATTCAGGCAGATGGCAAAACGATTATTTACGGAGGCAGCACGAATGGAAAGCGCTACAATCTTTATCAAACAACCAAAGAAGGGGAGGTCTGGGGAAAACCTTTGTCATTAGATCCGATTAATTCTCCTGATGATTCTCTTGATTTAATTAACGGCCCGAGTCTAAGCTTTGATGGAAGCATACTTTATTTTTTTCGTGCCATGTGGGATACAGATGCTGCCGGTAGAAGTAAACCCAATGAAGAAATATTTTATTCGACAAGAGATAAAGACACCTGGAGTACGCCAAAAGCATTGGGTGCTCCGATTAATACCAAAGGTTATGAAGGGTTCCCGTCCATTAGTGCCGATGGCGGTACGCTCTACTTTGTAAGACAAAATGTAGAAGGCCCTCGTGACAGGGACCTGCGCAAGGTGCCGCAATTTTGTTATTCTATTTACAGATCAGAAAAAGATGCCAATGGAAACTGGGGCAAGCCAATCAAATTGCCCTGGCCCATCAATCAGGATTGTGAAAAAGCACCACGCATAATGGCTGATGGCAGGACGTTAATTTTTTCATCAAACCGATCTGGAGGAAAGGGTGGTTTTGATATGTATCAATCAAAGCGAAATGACTTAGGCGAATGGGGAACCCCCGAACATCTTGATTTTGTAAATACAGAATTGGACGATCAACTCCCGTGTATTTCAGCTGAGGGAGATAAAATGTTTTACACCTACAACAACAAAGACATTTATTCGGTAGCGATTCCTTACAAGTTCAGACAATTCATGAACAATATTGTGCAGGGCTATATTACGGATCAGGATACGAAACAGGGCATTCCTGCAAAAGTCGTAGTAACCGATGCACTTACGTCACAGTTAGTCATGACGCTCGATAACAATCCTTCGGATGGCCGATATACCGTGGTGCTGCCGGTGGGCCGGAGTTTCAATATTGAATTTAGAAAAGATGGGTATTCCAGTTTCACGTCTCCTTTGGATCTGCTTGCGGTTAAGAAGTATGAAGAGAGAAGTTTGGATGTGCAACTCTTCAAGTCAGTGCGATTGAATATTACCATTAATGACAAAGAGATATTTGAGCCAATCAACGCAGAAGTTAAAATCAGGGTAAAGGGTCAGAATTCATTTTTGAAGGACATTAAAAATTCCCCTATCACCGGGTTGGCAAGTGCTGATTTGCCGGTAGGCCAGGACTATGAAATTATTGTGAATGCATCGAATTTTAAAAGCGAGATTGTAGATTTTGATGTTTCAGGTCTGGTGGTTTATCGTGATTTTGAAAAATTTGTAGAACTGATACCGGAGAAAACAGAAGTGATGGTTAATGTTTCTGACCTTCAGAATAATTCGAAAGTGAAATCGCGGGTAATTATCAAAAACAAAACACGCGATGAGATTATTGAACTCCAGGGCAACCAGATGGTGTCGTTGCGCACGGGTGATCGCTACGAAGTGGAGGTGACCAGCGATCAGGGGTATGCCTTCAACTCTACTTCATTGGATTTAACAAAAGGAGGAGTGAACAATATTGGTATTCAGTTGATGAAACTGGAGCAAAACGCAAAACTTACTTTAAAGGATATCAACTTTGAATCGAACTCGGCTGTGCTCACCGAAGCGTCATTTGTCGAGTTAAAACGGGTAATTCAATTGCTGAAGGAAAATCCCGGATTGAAAGTTGAAATAGCGGCTCATACCGATGATGTTGGTTCGGATAGCTACAATTTTATTCTTTCAGAAAAGCGTGCGAAGAGCGTGGCAGAGTTTCTTCTTCAAAGTAATATTACTTCCGATCGATTTATTTCGAAGGGATATGGCGAGTCTTTGACTAAGGTGCCCAATACGAACGAGATGAATCGGGGTGTTAATCGAAGGGTGGAGCTTAAAATTTTAAGTATTTAATGATGCGAAATAGTATGCGACTGGTCCTCTTCCTATTTATGTATGCAGCTCATTCTGTTGAGGTGCCGCTTTTAGCGCAGCATACAAAGTTTAAAGATCTGTTTCCCACCTTCTCCACTCTTTCATCAGAAGAAATAAAAACCTCATTGAAGGAATATATTGCCGAAGACCTGGATCATCCCAGTGCGAATTTTAGGTTGGCGCGTATTTATGAGACGAACTATAAAATGGCCGATCCTCTTACCCGTTTTGAGTATGCCATCGCAAATGCAGAGCAAGCCAGACTACGATATATTAAAGCAAAGCAGGTTGTGGATGATCGTGAAGTGGGTAGAAACAATGAATATTATTTTCCTGTATTCAGAACGTATGACGCGAAAGGGAAACCCCTGGTAACCTTTGCTCAAGTTCAGCAGAAAATGAACAATGGGTATGACTCAGCTGATTTATATATAAGGAAGGTGCCTTCGATTTACAAGGTCTTTACCAGCAGCGTTTCGCATTATGATAAAGCCGTAAAATTGTTTGCAGGCATCAGCAGTCAGTTTGGTTCTGTGGAGGAATTGGTATTGCTCTACGACTTGTCTCTTGATAGCAGGATGGGGGAATTGAAAATGCATTTTGATTCTACTACCTATTACTTGAATGAATATTCTAAATTGATCAGTGAATACCCAATTCGTGGCTACAACCAGAAGTATAGCATTCAACCCATTAAAACCTTTCGCCTGGACGGGCTGCAGTCGCGGATAAATTTTCTAACGAATAATATTCTTTTGTGGGATTATGCAACGTGGGTAACTGAAATTAAAAGTAAGGCCAATAAAGACATTGCCGATCTGAGATTGAGAATAAAGCAGCAGGAGGAAAAGCTTAATCAATCGCTTCAAAAAGCATCTGCTATCAGGCCGGGTGACTCTTTCAAACCGGTGATCCTTGAAAAGCAGTTAATGTTCTCTTTGAGCAATGCCGACAGGCAGTCCCTTGTACAGTATCTTTTTCATTATAAAGCGTATAAGCAGGAATTCGTTCAGGAACGCAGGCAAATACAGATCGATACGATTTCTATGGAGCGTAACGCTCAAATTTATACACAGCTACTCTACTCAAATCTGAAGGCAGACACCTTGTTAAATGAAGTCAGGTTGTCGGTTTCGCCCTTGCGCATCGATAAGCATAAAGAGTTTATAGAATCTTATTATAAGGGAGCCGCAGGAATTCAAACTATGCTGAACGAAGAAAATGAGCTGTTAAAAACGGATTACAAAAATCAGACAGCATCCATTCAATCTGCCATAAATGCTCTTCAAAAGGAGTATGCTGGCCAAGGGGATAAATTTATTAAGGCAGGTAGTTTATCCATTCCATTATTTGTTGTGGCGGGCGATTCGTTGCCAACCGATAATGTGTTGCACACAATGCGCCTGTTGAAAAACCCGGATGGAAGTCTTTACGCTGGAGGAGTGTATCGGCCTGACAAGAAAGTGAATAATCTGGTAGTGTATATCTCAAAAGTAACAGCAGACGGAAAAAGCGAGTGGTTCAAATCCTTCAATCTCAAAGCCGATAGTTTAAGTAAAGATCAATTTAATAATTTTCTGGGCCCCATGGTGCTGACAAAGGAAGGCTGCGCTTTTATCATGCAGACGCGCGATGCAATAAATATCCGCAAGGCGAATACATTAATTTATCTTTCGGAAAAGGGGGAAGAAAAGAAAAGAACGAAATTAAATGACCTGAGCTATCCTCGTTATCTGGTGTACAATGAAATACTAAATGGTTTTGTAGTTGTTTTAAAAGGAGCGGATAAGTCCACGGACTTTGCAGTCAAAGAAAATATGATGCTACTGTGCTATAATGTCCTGGGCGACCTGCTATGGAAGCGTGAATTTCCGTTGACGGGCAATGTCATTAAGTTGATTAACTTAAGTGATGGGTATGGTGTGATTGGAAATTATCTATGGATGGTTGACCAGACGGGTCAGGAATTCCGTACCAAGGCAAATCTGAATGAAGCGAGTCCATATTATATTAAAGTAAAAAACTCGGGTGAGATCGCTTTAGTGAAACCCTATAACTTTAACACCTCACTAATAACAGGGACTGTTGTTAAAATCAATGATAACTCCATCCATTTAAAGGCTCAGAAAGGCACCGCTGCAAGTTCTGCCTCACCGGAGGACTTCACGAGCCATATCATGATTAATTCCCTGGGTCGGGTGATTTTTAGCCAAATTCAATAGGAGTTAATCTTTTTAAATAAGGTGATTCAATCGATTGCACTAAACTTTATTAAGCAGATTCCGCCAGGATTATTAAATTCACGCCTTCATTGAAAATAACCTAAACGGACCTCCACCTCCATGATCAACTTCTCTACCCTCTTTCCCTACGAGTTCGACAAAAAATATTCTAAACCAGCGGCTTATTTTTCAATGGAGTTTGCCATTGATCAGCCACTCAAAATCTACAGCGGTGGTTTGGGTTTTCTGGCAGGTTCGCACATGCGAAGCGCCTTTGAATTGAAGCAGAACCTGATTGGTATCGGCATTCTTTGGAAGTATGGCTACTACGATCAGGAGCGAAATATGGATGGTACGCTGAGAGTATACTTCACCGAAAAAGATTACTTCTTCCTGGAGGATACCGAAATAGTTTTCCCAATCACCATTCATAATCATGATGTACAGGTAAAAGCATGGTTAATGAGACCGGGTGTATTTAATACAGTGCCGATGTTCTTTCTCAGTACGGATATTCCGGAGAATGATCACCTTGCTCAAACCATCAGTCATCGTTTATATGATCCGCACGAGTCTGCGCGAATAGCACAATCAATATTGTTAGGTGCCGGAGGCGCAAAACTTCTCGATATCATTGGTCGCCAAACGGAAGTATATCATATGAATGAAGGTCACGCCCTTCCGCTTTGCTTCTACTTGTTGAATAAATACAACAATGACTTAAATGAAGTAAAAAAACGAGTTGTATTCACAACGCACACTCCTGAAAAGGCTGGCAATGAAGAGCATTCGATCTCTTATATGGAACGGATGAGTTTCTTTCAAAACGTTCCTATCGAAATGGTGAAGGAATTGGCCGCACCAGATACCAATAATTTAAGCTATACGTTGGCTGCCTTGCGCATGGCGCGAGTGGCTAATGGAGTTTCGGCACTTCATGGGGAAGTATCGCGAAAAATGTGGGCAGGATTTGACGGTATTTGCAATATCACTTCTGTTACCAATGCGCAAAATCAGAAGTATTGGAATGACACCTTATTGCACGAAGCTTTAAAGTCCGGAAATGATGAGGCCCTGGTGATCCGTAAAAAAGAAATGAAAAGGGAGTTGTTTAAGGCGGTGGCAAATCAAACCGGAAAGCTCTTTGATGAAAACGTACTTACTATTGTGTGGGCAAGGCGCTTCGCTGGTTATAAGAGAGCGGACCTGCTCATTCAGGACTTTGAACGGTTTCTGAAATTAATTGAAAGCACTGACTACCCGTTGCAAGTGATTTGGGCTGGCAAACCTTATCCCGAAGATCAGGTTGCCATTGATATTTTTAACGACATCTACTGGAAGACGAAGTATCTTCCAAACTGTGCTATTCTTACCGGATATGAGCTAGGGTTATCTGCCCTCCTGAAGAAAGGATCTGATTTGTGGTTGAACACTCCGCGCATGTATCATGAAGCTTCCGGAACGTCAGGAATGACTGCCGCTATGAATGGAAGTATTAATTTTTCTATTCCCGATGGTTGGGTGCCCGAATTTGCGCAGGATCGCAAAAACAGCTTTATCATTCCACGGGCAGAAACTGAAAACCATGAGGAACAGGCAAGAATTGAAAATGATTACATGCTCACCCAGTTGGAAAATGAAATTGTTCCCCTTTATTACACCAAGCCAGGTGATTGGTTACGTGTTATGAAGCAAAGCATGATTGATGTGGTGCCTTTCTTTGATTCAAATCGTATGGCTGATGAGTATTATGACAGGATGTATAGTCTTGCAGGAAATTTAGGGGAAGCGGGCAATACAGCTAAAAAGGTTGAGAAAATCTAAGAATCATTTAAAACGATAATCTCTAAATTTTTCCAACCCGTCTTCGTACTTTCGATAGTGAACGTTTGTCGTTATTCTGACACACAGGATAATGGATAAGATTTATCTTTGTAAAGCATGAAACATATCGTCATCATTGGTAACGGTATTTCCGGAATTACAGCCGCGCGTCACATACGCAAGCAGAGTGATTTTAAGATCACTGTTATTTCCAGCGAGACAAAGCACTTCTTTTCACGCACGGCCCTTATGTATATTTACATGGGCCACATGAAGTACGAGCACACAAAGCCCTATGAAGATGGATTCTGGAAGAAAAACAGAATTGATCTGGTGTTCGATCATGTAACGAAGGTAGAGACTGAATCAAAATCACTCGTACTTCAATCAGGAAATAAAATAGCATTCGATCAACTAATCATCGCATCAGGTTCAACGTCAAATCGGTTTGGTTGGCCCGGTCAAAACCTGATGGGTGTTCAAGGCCTTTACAGTTCTCAGGATCTCGAGACCATGGAGCAGCACACGAAAGACAAAGGTGTAAAACATGCGGTCATCGTGGGTGGAGGTTTGATTGGTATAGAGATGGCAGAGATGCTGCTGTCAAGAAAGATAGGAGTTACTTTTCTCGTGCGCGAGAAGGAGTTTTGGAATTATATCTTGCCTGTGCAAGAGGCAAATATGATCAGCAGGCATATGCGCTCCCATCATGTAGATCTAAAACTGGAAACAGAACTGCGGGAAATTAAAGGAGATGAAAACGGCAGAGTAAGTGCAGTAGTGACCAGTAATGGCGAAACGATATCCTGTCAGTTTGCGGGGTTGACGGTGGGGGTGTCACCAAACATAAATTTTCTTTCCCATTCAGGCATTGAAGTAAGGAAGGGTGTATTGGTCAATGAATTTCTCGAAACCAATATTCCGGGCATCTATGCAATTGGTGATTGTGTAGAGCGTACCTATGATTTGCCGGGACGAAAAAATATTGAACAGGTATGGTACACCGGCCGAATGATGGGCGAGGTGATTGCGCAAACTATTTGTGGAGAGAAAACGAAATACGAGCCCGGTCCCTGGTTTAATTCAGCCAAATTCTTTGACATCGAGTATCAAACCTATGGTCAGGTAGGCAATGAGCCAAGACTGGATGAGGAAGATTTTTATTGGGAACATGCAGATGGCAAAAAGGCGATGCATTTGGTATGGGACAGAAAATCAAATGTATTTAAGGGAATCAATGTTTTTGGTATCCGCCTTCGGCATGAGTGTTTTGACCGTTGGCTCAGGGAGAGAAGAAGCATCCAACATGTTTTATTGAATTTGAATGAAGCAAACTTTGATCCCGAGTTTTTTACCCGGCATGAAGAGGGAATTGCAGCGAGCTTCATTACGAAACATCCTACACTAAAAATGGAACTAAACGCATAGACAAATGAAGGTGGTTAAAACAGTTGGGCTGGGTCTTTTTATCATAGGCTTTATACTATTCAACACACTAATTTTTAGTGCGAAGTATGTACTTACCGAATCGGTCATTGAAGATACTTTTTCCGATTCTGCCAGATCGGTTCTTTTTTTAGAGGCTTCTTCTCCCATCCTGAATAAAGAAGAAGCTTCCGTTTTTTCTTTTGTTTCCGAATTGAAGAAGACGTTTGCGACAGCTAATCAAAATCAATTCAGTATCTATGGCATCACTCAGGAAGAGGTGCTTGATCTGGTTGCAAGAAGCGGAAAGAAATTTTCTATTGCTTCAGTCGATTCTCTTTATATAGGTAACGATGAAGTCAGTGTCTTTAAAAGAAAGGCATTCAAAGATTATAGCAACTGGCTAGATGGTCGCGCGTTTACTTCTGCCGAAGAATTGCAAGCACAACTTCAAGGGGTGCGTGAAAAAATTCATGCTTATGCAATTGTCAGCCAGGTTGGCTTCGACCGGTATCAGGTAAAGAATTTAACGTATTCAATCACCAAGGCTTCTGTGATTAGTCCGGTCAGAGCAAATCCCGTTTTTTTTATTTTTCTCACTTTCGGCCTCTGCATTCTTGGCGCATTGCTCTATATACTTCCCAAACTTCAAGTGCCAGCGGGTATAAAAAACAACGGTATCTTTTTCAATGTAATGAAAAACACAGGATGGCTGGGCATCCTCACCGGCACGTGGCTAATTGCATTTTATATTGTCCTGTATTTTTTTCCTGAGTATATGACTATTTGGGTTTCTATGGTTGATCCGGTAAGCAAGGCATTGAATGGAAACGAGGCGGGGCGGTTTTTTCTTTACGGATTCATTTACACAATCTGTATTTTGGTGATGGGCGTGCGTATGATCATTCAATACCGCCACAGTAAATACCAGATGCTTCGAACCGCATCGGTCATGTTTTTTCAAACCGCCTTTGCATTTCTAATACCGGAAATCTTGATTCGCTTAAATAAGCCCTACTTCGACTTTAAAAATATCTGGCCATTGGATTACGGTTTCTTTTTTGATTCACGCTTAAATCAATTAACATCCAATGGCACGCTGGGCATATTCATGCTGGGCTGGGGTATTGCATTGATCATTATCGCAGTGCCGGTGTTTGTTTATTTTTTTGGCAAGCGCTGGTATTGTTCATGGGTGTGTGGTTGTGGTGGCCTGGCGGAAACATTAGGAGATCCCTATCGTCAACTTTCGAATAAATCTGTGAAGGCCTGGAAAGTAGAACGATGGATGGTTCATGGAGTATTGGTCTTTGCTGTTGTGATGACGGCTGGTGTGATTTATACTTATTGGTCGGGGGCCTCATGGTTTTTATTTTTCGACAGTTATCAGGTGCGTGAAATTTATGGAGCCTTCATTGGTGCTGGTTTTGCAGGAGTTGTAGGCACTGGATTTTATCCGCTGATGGGCAACCGGGTATGGTGCCGTTTTGGGTGTCCGTTGGCTGCTTACCTGGGAATCATTCAACGATTCAAATCACGATTCAGAATCACCACCAATGGCGGACAGTGCATTTCGTGTGGCAACTGTTCTACCTATTGTGAAATGGGTATTGATGTGCGATGGTATGCACAGCGTGGGCAAAACATCGTGCGCTCTTCATGTGTGGGCTGTGGCGTTTGCTCATCGGTATGTCCTCGTGGTGTGCTAAATCTTGAAGTAAAAGAGGAGGCCGGAAGATTTGGCAAGCCCATTCTCATTGGCAATAATCACATTAAGCTTGTGGAGTAACTCTCTAATGGAGAGCTTAATTCCTTCACCTTTGTAGATAATTGAAAAAAAATTGAACCGCGTTGTCAAAGTAATTATTCCGGCATATAACGAAGAGAACGGAGTGGGTCAGGTGATTGCTGAAATTCCAAAAAATCTTGTTCACGAAATCATTGTAGTCAACAATGCATCTACGGATTATACCGATCAGGTTGCAGCCAAAGCGGGAGCAACGGTATTGCATGAGCCTGTTCCTGGTTACGGTCGGGCATGCCTGAAAGGAATTGAATACTTGAAGCTGTCAGATCAGAAACCCGACATCGTAGTCTTTTTAGATGCGGACCATTCTGATTACCCAGAGGAGATTGAACAAGTGATAAAACCGATTCTCGATTTCCGGGCTGACCTGGTAATTGGCTCGCGCGCGCAGGGCACTAAGGAGAAAGGCTCAATGACACCTCAGCAAATTTTTGGAAATTGGTTAGCGACACGATTATTGAAATTGCTTTATGGAGTTAAATTCACCGACCTCGGCCCGTTTCGGGCAATTACCTATGAAAAGTTGTTGGAGTTGGATATGCAGGATAAAACGTTTGGCTGGACGGTGGAGATGCAACTGAAAGCGGCTAAAAGCGGTTTACGATGTGTGGAAGTGCCGGTGCGCTACCGGAAACGGATTGGATTTTCTAAAATCAGCGGAACTGTAAAAGGAACCGTAATGGCGGGATATAAAATTTTGTACACTATTTTTAAGTATTTCTAAAATTGTTACAAGCGGCAAGCTACCGGCCACATGCCTGAAGCTTGCAACTTGTAGCTGGTAGCCAATGGAAATTTTAATCACGATAATATACAGTATATCCCTTCTATATATTTTTCTATTCAGCCTGGGGCAATTACATCTCACCTGGATTTATATCCGAAATGAAAAGAAACAACCAGAGGAAACAAAATCGCTGAACGTCTATCCACCGGTAACGGTTCAACTTCCGATCTTTAACGAAAAGTATGTAGTAGAGCGATTGATTGATGCGGTGAGTAAATTTCAATACCCGAAAGACAAATTAGAAATTCAGATACTGGATGATTCAACCGATGAAACAACGGACATAATTTCAAAAAAAATTGAAACACTAAAGGCAAACGGGCTGGATATAAAACTGCTGCACCGTTTGAACCGTGTTGGATATAAAGCAGGTGCACTGGCTGAAAGTCTTGAATCAGCAAAAGGAAAATTCATAGCAATTTTTGATGCAGACTTTATTCCGGAGCCTGATTTCCTCATCAGAACCATTCCTCACTTCAGCGATCCACACATAGGCGTTGTGCAAACCCGGTGGGGCCATATCAATAAAGAGTATTCTATTCTTACTCAGCTTCAGGCCTTTGGTTTAGATGCTCACTTTTCTATTGAGCAAACAGCACGCAATGCATCAGGAAGTTTTATCAACTTTAATGGCACCTGCGGTGTGTGGCGGAAATCCTGCATTGTCGATGCTGGAGGATGGAGTGCCGATACGCTTACCGAAGATCTCGATCTGAGTTATCGGGCCCAATTGAAAGGCTGGAAGTTTAAGTACCTCGAGGAAATAGAAACGCCAGGAGAATTGCCGATGATCATGCCGGCCATCAAGTCTCAGCAATTTCGCTGGAACAAAGGAGCTGCAGAAAATGCGAGAAAGAATTTTGGGAAAGTGCTTAGAAAAAATTTACCATTAATAAATAAAGTTCACGCATTCTTTCACCTCTTTAATAGTTCTGTTTTTATATCCTTGCTGGTTGCTGCTTTGCTTAGTATTCCCATATTGCTGATTAAGCAAAGTAATCCGGAAGTATCCTGGCTATTTGATATGGGCATTGTGTTTATCATCGGTTTCATGTCAATCACGTTTTTTTATTGGATCGCAACAAAGCGCTTTTATTCAGATAAGCCATTAAAGAAGTTTCTTTCCCTGTATCCTCGCTTCCTGATTATTTCCATGGGTTTATCGCTGCACAATGGAATCGCAGTATTGGAGGGGCTGATAGGAAGGAAGACACCTTTTATCCGCACGCCTAAATTTAATTTGCAGCAAAATCAATCCTGGCTTAGCAATAGTTATATCAGCGCTCATTTTACTTTTACGATGTTGCTGGAAGGACTTTTGTGTTTGTATTTTGTGTTTGGCATCTGGTTGGGCATCCGAATAGGTGAGGAAGGACTAATCTTTTTTCATGTAATGCTTGCCCTGGGTTTTGGTAGCATATTTTACTATTCTGTAAAACCGCTCTTTCATGCTTAGGCAGAAACCAGTTTCATATGTGTTCTTAGTTATCTCCCTGGTTTGCTATTACTTTCTTGCCTATGAAATTCCTCGTCACAATACCTTCGCATTATTTACAGCCTTCGGAATTTTATTTCTGATCTACGTGTGGATTGTTAATAGCAGTTCTAATCAAACTGTATCTTTTTGGATTGTCGTTTCATTATGCTTTCGAGCTACTTTACTTTTCGCCTTACCGCAACTTTCAGATGATTTTTATCGATTCATCTGGGACGGCCGTTTATGGGCAGCCGGTCAGCATCCTTTTGCTGCCTTGCCTTCCGAGCACTTAAGTCTCCATATACCCGGTATTGATCAGGATCTTTACAGTCATCTTAATAGCAAGGAATATTTTGCGATCTATCCGCCTGTTTCACAATATGTTTTTTGGATCGCTGTGAAGATTTCGCCTCAGTCTATTTTAGGAAGTGTGATGGTGATGAGGGTTTTGGTTTTGCTTGCGGAGATTGGAACGATTCTTCTTATGAAAGAACTACTTCAAAAATTTAACCGGCCTGAAAAGAATGTGCTTTTCTATGCGCTCAATCCATTAATTATCATGGAGCTTACGGGTAACTTGCACTTTGAGGGTTTCGTTATCTTTTTTCTTTTACTAGCGGTTTTCTTTCTAACCCGTAAAAAGTTACTAGCATCAGCCACTGGTATTGGCTTAGCTATTTGCACCAAATTGGTGCCTTTAATTTTTTTACCACCCTTTATCGGACGATTAACAGTAAAAAATCTCCTTACGTATTTTTTAATTGTTGCCACTACCAGCCTTGTGCTTTTCTTTCCTTTTTTTGATTGGGAGGTGTTTAATTCTTTGCAGAGCAGTGTGGGTTTGTATTTTAATAAGTTTGAATTTAATGCAAGCCTTTATTACCTCGTGCGTGAATTTGGTTTTTGGTGGTATGGCTACAATATCATTCAAACAGTGGGGTGGAAGCTGGGCGTCATCACGTTGATTCTCATTCTGACTTTTGTGTGGATCCGGAGTCGGCAATCGAAGACGAAGCAAGATGACTCCACGAGTCATGTTTTGCTTCAGGATTGGATGTGGGTGCTTTCCATCTATTTCTTATTCACCACCACGTTGCATCCATGGTATATTTCTACACTTTTGGCGTTGTCTGTTTTTACGCCTTATCGTTATCCTACTGTCTGGACGGGCATGATTTTTTTAACATATGCGGGATATACGGCAGACTCGTTTCACGAAATTCTTTGGTTGACAGCCATCGAGTATATCATTGTCATCGGCTATCTGGCATACGAACTCCGGATCAGAAAAAATAATCATGTATTGGGATGGAACAAACAAGATCTGTTAAAATATGAATAAGGGAAAAAATCTGTTAATCATATTTTATCGTAATCCTGAATTAGGTAAAGTAAAAAGTCGGCTCGCTGTTACCATTGGTGAAGAGAGAGCGTTGGCTATTTACTTGCTGATGTCTGCTCACGCTAGAACGACAGCGTTAGCTATCCCTGCAGATAAAGTGGTTTATTATTCAAGATTTATTGACTCGGAGGATAATTGGCTGAATGATGATTTTCAAAAGAGGCTTCAACACGGAGATGATTTGGGAGAAAAAATGAAAAACGCATTTGACGAGAGTTTAAAATCGGGTTATGAATCAGTTTGCATTATTGGTACCGATTGTCTTGAGTTGACAAAAGATATTCTTAAGGACGCATTTGAAAGCTTGAAGCACCAGGATGCAGTAATCGGCCCCGCAGCCGATGGGGGATATTACTTATTGGGAATGAATAGAATGATTCCGGAACTGTTCGGCAATAAAAAGTGGAGTACGAGTACCGTGTGTGAGGATACAATTGAAGATCTGAAATTACTGCAGCGAAGCTATCACTTGCTTGCGGTACTTCATGATGTGGACAACGAATCGGACCTGCCTCCGCATCTGCGTTAAACCTTGGGTTTCTTAAGTGTAAATACCCGTGATAGGATAAGCCCAGTCGGATATGGCCTTAAAGAAATCACCTGTTGTTTCATTTATATAGGTTCTTTTGCGGAACGTTTTAAAAGCTGGAGAAAGCTTATTTCAAAGATTCCAGATCACGAATCAGGATTTTTTTCCGGTCGAAGTTGATCAGATTTTGTTCCTTCAGCTCATTCAGAATGGTGGTCACTGTTTGCCTTGACGTGCCGGTGAGAGAGGCAATGTCTTTGTGAGTGAGTCGTGTGGGAATCATGGTTTCAAAACCTACTCTCTTTCCTTTCCAGGTTGCAGCATCTTTCAGGAATTCGATAATGCGTGTGCGGGCATCCTTAAACACCAGCAGTTCGAGTTTACGCTCCAGTTTCATCAAACGAAAACCAATCAACTTTAAGATTTTGAAGCTTAACTCTTTATCTTCTTTCATGAGCACGGCCAGATCGATAATGCTGAGCGGACAAATGGTAGTTGCTTCCATCGCCTGGGCAAAGTCTTTTCTTTTATCTTCACCGGCCATTGCTAGCTCACCGAAGATTTCGCCCGTGGCGAGGATGGCTGTAGTGATCTCTTTTCCATCCTCTTGATAGTGGCCGATTCTAACACGGCCCGTCACGATCATATAAATATGAGTGGCTTGTTCCTCTGGGAAATAAATGAACTCTTCCTTTTTATAGAGGTTATACGTATGCTTGTCAGCCATAGTCTTTACCTTGTGAGGGCAAAGAATCCTGTAAAGATTAACGCTTTCGAAGTACCAAAGAGCAGAAGTATTATTCATTTTGAGAATTCAATAGTAAGTTAGCACAAAATATTAAAGTTAGTTTCATGGGCCTATTGACTTTGAGTGAGATTTGGATTTACCCGATAAAGTCGCTAGGGGGCATTCGCCTTTCGAAATCAGAGGTAATGCCTAAAGGGTTGCGTTATGACCGAAGATGGATGTTGATTGATGACGCTGGCATTTTTATTACCCAGCGCGTTCATTCAATCATGGCTTTTTTTAAACTTTCATTTTCAGGCGAACAATTCACTGTAAATATTAAAAACGATTATATTCATTTGCCTGCTGGCGCACCGGTATCACCGGTTCCTATAACAGCTACTGTTTGGGATGATACCATCGAGGTGTATGAAGTGCTGGGTGAATACAGCCAGTGGTTCACTCAACGGCTTGGTATTAATTGCCGGCTTGTGCATTTTCCGGAAGAAAACCAGCGACTTGTGGATGAAAAATACAGACTGGAAAATGATTCGGTGAGCCTTGCCGATGGCTATCCATTTTTGATTATTGGTCAGAGTTCTCTTGATGATCTGAATACCCGATTGGAAAATCCGGTACCCATGAATCGCTTCCGGCCTAACTTTGTATTTACGGGAGGCAAGCCTTTCGAGGAGGACCAGTGGCGAAACTTCACTATTGGCAAAAATCGGTTTGCCGGAGTAAAACCTTGTGGTCGTTGCGTGCTTACTACGGTGAATCAGGAAACTGCTGAGCGAGGGGCAGAGCCCTTGGCAATGCTGACTACCTATAGAAGAATGAATAATAAAGTTTATTTTGGTCAAAATTTACTTGCGATAGATTGTTATGAAATACATGAAGGTGATAAAATTGAATTGGGGTCTTGATTTCAGTTATCTGATGCATGAGGCTGCACGTTTTTTTGTTTGCCCGATTTTAATTGGGCTGTTTTTATTTTCGTGCACAACAAAAGAAGAAAAGCTTCCGATTTTTGGGCAACGGGAAGTAGTAGGCACCGATACGGTGTATCATCACATCGCCCCGTTTTCATTTGTAGATCAGGATAGTGCAATCATTACCAATGATACATTCAGCGGTAAGATATATGTAGCTGATTTTTTCTTCACCACATGCAAAACAATATGCCCGATCATGAAAACCCAGATGCTTCGTATGTATGAGGCAACGAGTGAAATGCCGGATGTCTTGATTCTATCGCACACCATTGATCCGGAATATGACACGGTGGCTTTGCTGCGCGACTTTGCTTCACGACTCGGAGTTGAGAGTAAGCGTTGGCATTTTGTGACCGGTGTTAAGGATTCTATTTATAAAATAGCGCAGACCAGTTATTTTGCCACTGCCATGGAGGACAAAACCGAACCCGATGGATTTATCCACAGTGGGGCTTTTTTACTCATTGACAAGGAGCAGCGCATAAGGGGTAAATATGACGGAACAAAAGAAGAAGATGTTAATCGCCTTATTGTTGACATCAAGAGACTGCGAAGAGAAATAGAAAACTGAAGCTAATGTTGAAGAGGAATTTGTCAGCAGTATTGTATTTGATTACCCTCGTGCTTTTAGGTTCCTGCACTGCCAAAACCGATAATCAACAAACGTATTCTCCGAAATTTCAACAGTATTATGTGCAGGGAGAAGTTCTGTATATAAAGCACTGTAGTAATTGCCATCAGCTAAATGGCAAGGGGCTGGGCAGACTGTATCCACCGGTTGATCAATCCGACTTTATGGATAACAATTTTGACGATGTAGTTTGTACGATCAAGTACGGCAAACAAGGACTGCTTATTGTCAATGGTATCGACTATAACATGGTAATGAGTGGTAATGCCGGTTTAACTGAACTGGAAGTAGCCGAGATAGCTACTTACCTATACAACACATGGTCGCACAAGAAAGGGTTGGTGGATGTAAAGGAGGTTACACAGATACTTTCCAAGTGTAATAATTGATCTCACGGTATGAAACTTATCACTTTCTTGCTTATTTTGGTTGATCATTTGACATTTTAGAAAGTGAAAAAACCCAACTATAGAAATCTTATTTTTTCAATCCTGGGTTTGATCATTTTCTATGGGGTGATTATTGTCTTATTACATTCTTTGGAGTCCGAAGTTCCGGGGTCAGAAATGGTATCCTGGCAAGACGGGCTATGGTATGTAGTTGCGACCATCACCACAGTAGGATATGGAGATGTATATCCAATTACCTATACAGGAAGAATACTTGGTTTTGTAACCATGCTATCAAGTTTGGGTGTATATGGGTTTATTATCGGGCAGATCGCTAATTTTATGAGCACACTAAAAGAACAACAAGCCATGGGTTTTAATGGAACGGATTTCAAGAATCACGTAGTCATGATTGGGTGGAATGATTTTGGTCAATCGGTAATGAGTCACCTGATTGCTGCCGGCAAACGGGTAGCCGTGATAACCCGGGAGCGATCGTCCATTGATATCATTCACGAGTTTTATAATTCAGATCAGGTCTTTACGCTGTATGCCGATTACAATAATTTTGATATGCTTGAAAAAGCAAATATCAGGGATGCATCCATTGTCTTTGTGAACCTGAATGATGATACCGAGAAACTGGTATATGTGATCAACCTTAAAAAGAATTTCTCCAAACTGAATTATGTAGTTACGCTGGATAATGGAAATCTGAAAACCACGTTTCAGAATGCCGGAGTGACCTACTCCATTTGCAAGAATGAGATCTCTGCCAAATTGATGGCGAGCTATATTTATGAACCTGACGTTGCTTTATTCAGCGAAGAGATTATCGCCTATGCGCACGATGAAACGGAGTATGACATAAAGCAAATTCAGATCAAAAAAGACAATCCCTTTATTGACACCTTCTATGAAAAGGCTTTCTTTGATTTAAAGAAAACGTGCAACGTAATTTTAATTGGGATTGTGAAAGTAAATCATGAAGGGCGCAAGTTTCACAAAAACCCGGATAGTTCAGTGAAGATTGAAATAAATGACTACCTGGTCATTATGATGGATGGCAAGGGCTCTGAAAAACTGAAAAAATATTTTCAAATAACGGAAGGCTTGTAGAGAAGGATCTAAAACAAAAAGGGGAGTTAAAAACTCACGTTTTTGTTTTACTATAATCAGAATGATTATCTACCAAGTGCTTTGAGCATCGTATCACCAATCAATGCGGGCGACTCCACAACGTGAATACCACACTCGCGCATAATTTTCATTTTTGCTTCAGCGGTATCATCGGCACCTCCTATAATGGCACCGGCATGTCCCATTCTTCTTCCGGGAGGCGCGGTTTGGCCAGCAATAAAACCTACCACTGGTTTTTTATTTCCGTGCTCTTTTATCCAGCGGGCGGCAACGGGTTCATAATTTCCACCAATCTCGCCAATCATAACGATTGCATCGGTCTCTGGATCATTCATCAATAGCTCAACAGCATCTTTGGTGGGGGTTCCAATAATCGGATCTCCACCAATACCAATCGCAGTTGAAACTCCGAGTCCTGCTTTCACAATTTGGTCAGCAGCCTCATAAGTAAGCGTTCCGGATTTTGATACAATTCCAATTCTTCCTTTTTTGAATACAAAGCCGGGCATGATTCCCACCTTGGCTTCTCCGGGTGTAATTACTCCTGGGCAATTAGGTCCAATCAGGGTAACTCCTCTTTCCTTCACATATTTTTTTGCGATCATCATATCCTTCACCGGAATGCCTTCTGTGATAGCCACAATAACTTTTATTCCGCCTTCTGCCGCTTCCATAATTGAATCGGCTGCAAATGCAGGAGGAACAAAGATGATCGATACATCTGCGCCAGTTTTTTCTACCGCTTCCTTTACCGTATTAAACACCGGCCTGGCCAGGTGAACCTGTCCGCCTTTTCCGGGTGTTACCCCGCCTACCACGTTGGTGCCATATTCAATCATTTGGCCGGCATGAAAGGTTCCTTCAGTGCCTGTAAATCCTTGTACTATTATTCGGGAGTCTTTATTAACTAATACGCTCATATGAGAAAGGTTAGTCCACAAAATTAGGAGAATATAATTGCCTGACAAGGCTTGAGGGGTAGGGCACGGGCAATAAAAAACCCCGCATTGTGCAGGGTTTTCAATAGATAACGATCTTATTCTTATTTCTGATTCTTCAGCTTATTTCGAAATAAGAACTCATCATAAGCTTCTTTATACGAGATATTATCCGGTGCCATTTTAATAACTTCTTCATAGGCAGTAATTGCATCGATGAACAATTTATTTTGTTCATAGAAAGCAGCCTGAATCAGTTTATTTAATTCAGAGGTTTCGGTGCCTAATTCGTTATTTAATTCGGTAAACGATTTCTTAATTGAATCATGTCTGCCTGGTGAAAGTTTCTTAATTAAGTGTTGCTCGGATTTGCTCTTGCCATCGGCTTTTGATTTTACTTCAACTAAAATGGCCGTCTCATTGGCAAATTTAGGATCATTCAAATCAACCTTTACGGAAGTTTCAGGAGTTTCAACTTTCACCAATTCCTCATCAAACATATTTTTGAAGGAAACGATATATGGAGCGCCACCTTTTGCCTCCCAGTTCACATAAGCAATGTTATTGAAGATTTCAGCATTCTGATTTTCAGGAAGGTGAACCTTAATGTCTTCCAGGCCGCGATGAACCGCCCCTGTGGCACTTAACCTGTTTTTCTTGGCATCCGCAGAGTTACTGCTCAAAATGAAATCAGTATACTTATTAAGTACACTTGAGCCACCACTTACTTTAGAAGCAAGATCTGCAACTTTATAAGTTCCAGGCTGCTTTACTTCCAATGGTTTGCCCGAAGTGTGCACCAATCCAACAGATGCGTTTTCAGTAATTTTTAATTCATCTCCGGATTTCAAACTGGCCCCGGTCTTTACCGCTTGCCAGGAATCACCTGATTTTAATTCATTTGATCCTTTTGTGGCTAAAACGCGAAACGTGTAATCCTGACCGTACACAACCGTGTTCAGTAGGAAAAAGCCAACTAAAAATAAAAATCTGCCTTTTTTCATGGTTTTTAAATATTTGCAATTCGAAATTACTAAAAAATCGTGCCAAAATCGACTTCACTCCTTTAATACCTCACTTTCGTTTTTGGTAAGCTGTCTTTTATACTGCCAGATGATAATTTGGTTCTTAAAACCTTTATAAATGTCATAGCTAGGTCCCACCAGTGCAGCGGCTGCCAACGAAATGGTGAGATCTAATTTAAAAGAAAATAGCGCAAAGAAATATACAATCAATCCTGAAATCGCGAGAATCTGAACGATCTGAATAGTTACAGAAAGAGTGTCAAACCAGGCAGGTAATCTACGATCGATCGTAATGAAAAGGGCCACCGTAAGAAAACAGACCACGAATGCGATGGCATATTTCTGCCAGTTACTAAGGGCATCTACATAATCTTCATTTAGAATCATCGCTACAATATTTGCATGAACAACAACCCCAAACATATCCGGGTTTGCCCGGCCGGCCACTTTTTTATTCAACGGAGTGAAGTACTTATCGTTCCAGGCGGGGTCGCCAAAATAGTCACCCAGAAAGCCCATGATCACGACCTTATCTTTAAATAATGATGAATCGAATTCAAGATTGAAGAGCTGGTCAACATCAAGTGCCGAAAACATTTGTGGATATCGCGTGGTGGAAGTTTCTTCATTCACTAATGATTTCAAACGGATATCCTGAAATTCTACGTTGCCGCGATAGTTGATAAACTCTTCTTCATTATTTCTGGCAAGGAAGCGCTTTGTCTTGGCAGAGTCAAATTGCATGCACATCTGCACAGAAAATGCGTAATGATCTTCATCGTACACCCTGTATTTTGGAACGAATGAACGGCATTGCTTCACATCTTCCTGATAGACGGCAGGAGGATCGGTCACCAGACTGGCAAAACCATTTTTGGCGTATAAACTGAATGCCATGTCTGAATACTCCATTGAATCGTACACATCGATAGCTTCCGGATCCCGTGAGGTCTTTGTCTTTTGAAGCAGCTTCGAAACCAATACTACATTACCTGCTTGTTTGATGGCATCTTCAAGCATTAGATTTCCCAGGGTATCGAGCAACTGTGGACAGTTAACGCTATCGCGCAAACGACCCTCGCAATTATAAAAACCATCGATCGCGATTACTTTGGGTTTAAATTGCCTGATGATATTGATTTGCTGAGCAACGTTTCTCCGATCAAGATTGCCAATGTTTACGATCACAATGCGTTCTTCAACCAATGGGTCGGGTCGTAAGTTAGAAAACGCATAATCAGTCATTTCAAAATCAGTCAATGCCTGTGATATGGGGTCAAAAGCATTGAACAGTTTGAAGTCTGTAATTTTACTCACCCCCCACATCATGACGAACACAAACGTGGTGGTACTGAGACACTGAAGCCAAAATCTTTTCATAAAGCAGGAAGTTGTTAAGTAAATTTAGAAATTTAACCATTGAATCACATACTCTTTTGAAAAACGCAGCAACCAACCGGCTTCCCCTTCAGGATTTCGTTCGAGAAATTCCGCTCGGCAATAGGATCGTGCTTGCCCAGGCGATTACGCTGGTTGAAAGTAAGCTTGATAAAGACAGAACTCTGGCCGAACAATTAATTGAAACCTTACTCCCCTCCACAGGGAATTCAATGCGGATAGGTATCACGGGCGTGCCGGGTGTAGGGAAAAGTACATTTATAGAAGCCTTTGGCAAATACCTGACATCATTATCGAAAAAGATTGCCATACTCACCATCGACCCCAGCAGTACTAAAACGAGGGGAAGTATTTTGGGTGACAAAACGCGCATGGAAGAACTCGCCAGAGATCCGCTTGCTTTTATCCGTCCTACTGCAGCGGGCCTTACCTTGGGTGGAGTGGCCGATCGCACACGGGAAGCTATTCTATTATGTGAGGCTGCGGGTTTTGAAATCATTATTATTGAAACAGTGGGTGTTGGTCAATCGGAAACAGCCGTGCGAAACATGGTCGATTTTTTTCTCTTGCTTATGCTGGCAGGAGCAGGCGATGAATTGCAGGGAATAAAAAAGGGAATCATGGAAATGGCCGATGCCGTGGTGATTACCAAGGCCGATGGCGAGAACATACAACGGGCCAACCAGGCATGTGCAGACTTTCAATATGCGTTACACTTATTTTCTGAAGCAGACTCCGGATGGAAGTCGACTGTACTCACTTCGTCCGCGATGGAGAAAAGAGGCATCAAAGAAACCTGGGATCTCATCCAGCGATATGTTCAGTTCACCCGAAGCAATCATTACTTTGAACAGCAGCGTAAGCAACAAAGCCTGATCTGGTTCCGCGAAAGCATTCAGCAGATGCTTGTTCAGGAGTTGTCAAAATCGGGTGAGATGAATGCTAAAATGAAATTATTGGAAGATCAGATTACTAATAAAAAGGTTCTTCCTTCGCGAGCAGCGAAGGCTATTATTCGTGATTTTTTGTCTTCCTAGATTTTTCTTTGACCGAACCATAGGGGCAATGCCGACAGGTATTCTGGCAGCAAAAGCCCCTTTTAATATGATGCGTGGAAGTAAAAACCATAAGCCCACCTTCCAAATAATAATCTTCACCTTCTTTTAAACGAATCCTGTCGGTATTCTCTTCCATGTAGTTGAAACTAAAACCTAACGTTGATACCGGTATTTATGTTTAATCCCATCGTGCTGTATCCATACACTTCCTGGTAGTTGGTGTTTAGAATATTCTTTATGTCAGCAAAAAAGGTAGCCTTCATTTTTTTTAATCGGTATTCAGCATAAAAGTCGAGCAAGGTGTAGGCCTGAAGACTAACCGATTGATTTGTGAATACCTCCATATCAAAATACAGATCGCTTCGTTGACCAAAAAACTTTGTATTAAGACTGACATAAGTTTGTGGATTCATCTGGTATCCGAGATTTATTCCAACCATGTGTTTTGGTCTGCGGAATAAATTGTGAAAGGTAGTGTCCTTACCCAATACCTGTGTCTTCACGTTTCCATCAACAAACGAGTAGAAAGCTTTTGCGTTTAATTTAGTACGTATGGTAAAGGTAGATTCCAGTTCTAAGCCCTGATCATTTTGTTTATCCAGATTGAGATTAGTGGGATAGGCGTAAACAATTACGTCCTTTATGCTTCTTGTGAATGCCACTGCGCGCAATTCTATTTTCTTGTTTGGCGATAACCACTGCGCACCAATCTCATTACTGAAACTTCGCTCAGGCTTAAGATCAGGGTTTGCTCCGTACTGACCGTATAGCTGGTAAAGCGATGGTGCTTTAAACCCCGTAGAGGAATTGAAAAATAGCTTCACATCATTTTTCATTCGGTAGGAGGGATTGAAACTATACGTGAAGTTTTCTCCAAAGTTTGTGTGATGATTATAGCGCCCTCCAAGTTCTGCCGAGAAGTTTCCAACCTTGCTAAACAGGGAAACATACGGACTGACAATCACCACCGAAGGGTCTGCTTCAGTAGCTGTTTTGTCCAGCATTTTATAATCTTGTTTGCTGATGCCAGTAAGGAGTTGAATGTGTTCTCCTAAATTGTAATTAGCAAAAAGCTCCGTGTGATGAAATTTTCCGAAGTACTCGCTCCATCATAGGATCGATCCGTTTGGTCATACGCATATTGAAAATGGATGGCACCCTTTTTCATTGAATATGTGGCTTGTGTTCCTGTGTTGATGAGTGTCGCTGTATAGGTATTCAACATATCATCCGCGAAAGCACCTCCATCATATTTACCATTAAATTTAGAGTACCGGAAAAATGGCCTTATCGATAATGAAGCAATGGGCTTGATATCAACGGTGGTTTGAAATGCATGTTGAGAAGCCCCATCTTTATCAAATGGTGTCGTTCCGTTTTCTTTGGCTTCGCTGATTCCATCAGTGGCTAGTCCTGAATAACTGAGATTATAACCCATGTATTTGTTGTTGCCGCGAACACCTGCGCTTCCTTTACGTGTGTTGTAGTTTCCATAGCTCAGGGTACCAAAAAATTCAGCGGCCTTCTCCTCGCTCTTTTTTGTGATGATGTTGATGACACCGGCTATGGCATCACTTCCATACAATGTCGATTGACTTCCTTTTAAAATTTCAATTCGCTCCACTTGATCTAATGAAATCAATCGCAGATCATACGCACCACCTGAAATTCCGGAAGGATCATTGAGTGGAACGCCATCCAATAAAATTAATGTATACTCATTTTTTGCCCCTCGCAGGTATACCGATTTATCTTTTCCGATATTGCTGTTAGAACCGCTTACGGCCATGCCCACCTGTTCATTCAGTAATTGGGCAACATCTTTTCCTGCGCTGCGCCTGAGGATGTCTTGGTCAATGATCGTGAGTACTTTGCCGGTTTCGCTTTGACTCTTTGGAAATTTAGTAGCCGTAACTACCACCTCCTGAAGTTGACGGACCGTTAACGAATCTTGTTGGGCAATGATTTGATTTGGTGCCAATAACCAAAGGACAATTGAAGTGATTGCCCATACTTTTCTCTCTTTTTTCATTTGAAAAAGTTTAAGGTTTTGAAAAAAGAGTAAAAGGCTGGAATGAAACGATGATTGAATGCAATTGACATAAAGACAATAACACCCATCAATGAATCACAGTCGCTTTTTACCCGAAGCACTGAATTATGTTTGTATTAAGGCAGGTCTCCTGGCTCTTCCTGTTTTTATTCTCCTTCTCATGGCGCGTTTAGCGACACAATGGCCCTGTGAATAAAAATTTCTGCTAAATGCAGAACAGGAATTACAGTTGCGGGAACAGCCCCCGATTTTAACGGGGTTCCCTTTTAACCCCGATATAAATCGGGGACCGCAATACGGGCGCAAATATAATTAATTTCTTAATCTTGTAACTATGATTTCAAGCATAAGAGCCTTCCTGTTGCTAAAGGGCATACTAAAGTCAGCACGTTTTTTATTTGTATTCATTCTTTTTGTGTGGTCATGTACTTCCAGGAAAGAAATCAATAAAATAGATAGTCAGTCGGGTTTATTAAAATACGCATCGGGTTTTGCATGGCGACAGGATGGCCATGTGAAACATGTGACCGTCAACTACCCGTATCCGGGCGCAACAGAAGGGTATCAATATATGTTGGTGCCTGATGATGAAGAGGTGCCCGCTCACGAGAAGGAAATTCAAGTGATACGCACGCCCATTAAGACCATGGTGTGTACATCCACCACGCACATACCATTACTGGAATATATCGGTGAGACTAAATCATTAATTGGATTTCCGACCACGGATTATATCAGTTCTGAAGTAATGCGAAAGAGAATCGATGAAGGACACGTCACTGATCTGGGTATTGATAAGGTGATGAATATTGAGTTATTATATTCATTGCATCCGGAGTTAGTAATGGGATATACGATGAGCAATGATTTGGGTCAGTTAAAAAAGATTCGTGAGCTTGGAATTCCAGTAGTGGTCAATGCTGAATATTTGGAGAAGCATCCGTTGGGAAGGGCGGAGTGGATTAAGTTTGTTGCTTTATTTTTCAATAAAGAAAAGGAAGCAGACTCGGTGTTTGCTGTCATTGAAAAGGAATATCTGACTACGTTGGAATTGGCAAAGGAAGCAAAGCAAAAGCCCACGGTATTGAGTGGTATTGTGTATGGCGATACGTGGTTTATGCCGGCCGGAAAAAATTATGCTGCTCAGTTATTTAGCGATGCTGGGATGGATTATCTCTGGAAAGACACGGAGTCAAATGGATTTCTGGAACTGAGTTTTGAATCAGTATATGCAAAGGCAAAGGACGCAGATCTTTGGATTGGGGTTGGTTCTTTTAACTCTTTGCAAGAGATAGAAGCCACTGAATCGCGTTATGGTTTGTTTAAGCCGTTCCAGCAAAAGCATGTGTATACCTATAATGTGCGAAAGGGAGCGAAGGGAGGAAGTGAATTTTTGGAGTTGGGTTATTTGCGTCCCGATTTGATTTTGAAGGACCTGGTGAAAATTGCTCATCCGGAGTTATTGCCGGAGTATGAATTGTTTTTTTATAAGAAACTTCAGTGATAGTGCGTAATTATCCTACCGCTGAAAGATGTAGGATAATTTACTAAAGCCCTTTTCTTAAATACACATTCCCATATTTTGATTCGAAACTGTATTTGGGGCCACTTCCTAACTTGGCCGATACTTGTGTATGAAAATTCTCGAACTCAGTTCCTAAAAATTTCAAATCCAGGTTAGAGTAAATTTGACCGTAATTAGTTTCGGCAATCAACTCACCGGTAACTTTCTCCTGCACGGTCACATCTACACCTCCATACGTTGCATCTACGGTAAGCGGACCTGTGTAATTTTTTACTTCCACCATTCCATATACTGATTCCAATTTTACTTCGATGTTATTGGGTACTTTTATCTCCAATAAAATATCCATGTCCACGCCCTCCGAACGCTGATTGAAGTTGCGTCCATTTGTTTCACAGTACTTCTGGTAATCAGCTTTGCTTTTGAAGGTAATTTTTTCACCATCGCGCACAATGGTGATGCGATGTGGAAGCTCCTTCATATTGCGGATTTTGTTTTCGATAGAGATAGAATTTCCGGAAGTAGATTGCAGTAATTCAAAGGCATCATCATTTTCCCCTCCATTAATGCTTACACTTCCTGTAATCGAAATTTCATTTTTATCCCACGTGCTGATCTTCACCAATTCCGGGTAATCAAAACGCAAGGAGATTTTCTGTCCTGCTGATACCGGGTAGTTTTTGTTCACCGGAGTCTGGGCTGCCAGCACTCCGGTGAATAAACTTATCAGGATTACGGCTGCGGCTTTCATTTCTTTCTCAGGTAGATTTTGCTGTAATCCGAGCGGAAGTCGATGTTGATGCCACCGCCATTGAGCTTGCCATTTACACGGTCGCTATAGCGAACCATGTCTCCGGTTTTATCGATTTCGATTTTGAATTCAGGAGCAACCAGGATCTCGCCATACGAGGTGCTCATTTTCAAGTTTGCTTTCGTGGCTATAGGAAGCGTTACATCCACGTATCCATAGATCGACACCATTGAGATAGGACCTTTTACATTCTGACTGAAGTCAGCCTCGATATGACCATACACGGTCTTCGCAGTAACAGGCCCGGTCACGTTTTCCAATTCGATGCTGTTGTAGTTGGCAGATATTTCAATTTCGTTTTCCATGTTTTTGAAGATGGCTGTTCCGCCATACTGAGATTCGTGACTAAAGGAAACGATGACTCCCTTTGGAACCATAATTTTCACATCGGGCGAATTCATCTTCTTGAGTTGATTGACTTCAATTACATTTCCGTTTTCAGTTACATTGATGCCCAGGCCCGTGTTGTCTTCCAAACCCAGGCTATTGATGGCGCGGAGACCCTGGGCTCTTTCGTCTTTTCCTTCATGATGATCTTTAGACGAGAAGACGATCTCGTTTCCGGTGTAACCTTCTACGGTCACCCGGCCAATGTTCAGTTCCAATCTTCCGGTGCTCTTGGCAACCTTAAACTCCTGAGCAAATGCCGTTGTGCCAACAATCCACACGGCTACTGCTATTAGTATCTTTTTCATTTTATCTTATTTTAAATTCTATTCTATTTTTATTATCTATTACCACTTCATATCACTTTTCTCTCTGCGGTGAGATACGTTTTTATGATAGTTTGAATATTCCTGAGTACGCTTCGTCTTTCACAGCCTTCATCATGGAGGCATCTTTTGTCATTTGTTCCAGTTGCTTCACCACACCTTTCTCTTTCATCTTTACCAGTAATTGAATGAGGGCAATTTGAACGATTGGATCTTTCTGCGTAGACAAAGATTGAATCAATGCATTGCGCACGGTTGCTTCACTACTGAACTTTCCCAATGCCTCCATAGCGGCCAGGCGTACATTTGAATTCGGGTCTTCATTCATCGTTTTCACCAATACGCTTACGATTTCATCATCAGGTTTATCCATTTCATAGGCTACGGATAAACCGGTCATGCGCTGGCTGGCTGATTGTTGATTCTCCAGCATGGCCATCATCACGCGCCTGTTTTCATCCACCTGTTGTTTCAACTCAGCCAACTCTTTTGCTTGCTGTTGATTGTTGTTGATCCAATTTCCGATGGCTACTCCCGCCATCACCAATAGTACTGCGGCCGCTGCCCCATAGAAGACAGGTGAAAAGAAAATGGTTTTGGTTTTCTTCTGTGCTGCAATTTCATTTTGCAATGCCTTCTCAAATTCCATTTTCAGTTTTCCGGATGGCTCAAGCGGTTTCACGGTATCCAGGGTATGAATCACTTCGTGCAGTTGTTCATATAGCGCATAGGATTTTGAGTTGTGAGCGAGTTCGCTTTCCATGATAGCGCGTTCCTGCTCAGTCCCCTTTCCATCTATGTAGCCTATGATTCTGCTTTCCAATGTTTCCTTATCCATATCTTAAATATTTTCGAGTTGAAAATAATTTTCTCTTAATTGTCCGATGGCCCTGTGCACTTTCACTTTCACATTCGATACGGTCATATCCAAATAGCCAGCCACTTCTTCATATTTCAAATGTTGAAACCGGGTGAGCACCAACAATTCGCGGTAGTCATCAGGCAACTGGGCCAGCGCACGAATCAAGCGCTTTTCGTTTTCTTCCTGTTCCATCGCATCGAGTATGTCGGGCATGCGTTCGTTTAATTTTTCCACTTCCATTTTTACAGGTTTGCGTTGCTTCTGCTGATGATAGTAATCTGAAAAAGCATTGCGTGCCATCTGGTATATCCACGACTGGAATTTCATTTCCGGGTTGTAGGAGTGACGGTATTTCAGCAACCGCAAAAAGACGTTTTGTGTGAGGTCTTCTGCGGCATCCCGATCGGCCGTCATGCGGGCCAGAAAATTGTATATCCTTTTGTGGAACCGGTCAAAAAGTAGAGAAGCCTGCTGTAGATCACCGTTTTTCACGGCTTCCATGATCTGTTCATCGCTCATCAGGTCTATGCTTTTTGTCAAGTTTCGGGTTAGTTACCGGTACCGGGGGAAATGGTTACAAGGAAGTTATAGAATTTTTGAATTATTGTTTTTGAATTGACTTGATGAGGGCCTAATGAATGATTAAGGATTTAAACATTTCGGTCTGTGAA
>Ga0163153_10001609_pt1 | contig 35440 bp, 34 predicted proteins | sample OliLakLV19MP6IB1_FD_148629 | JGI IMG/M metagenome (GOLD analysis project Ga0163153, IMG submission 148629) | Freshwater microbial mat bacterial communities from Lake Vanda, McMurdo Dry Valleys, Antarctica - Oligotrophic Lake LV.19.MP6.IB-1 | ecosystem: Environmental > Aquatic > Freshwater >... | reverse complement strand
GCGGTTCTATCAACCGCCAACTCCGGTCCGTGATGACAAAGCGTTCCCGTCGCATTGCAAACCTCCCAAAAGGAAGTTTGAATCAGCGTTCGGGCAGCCTGTGAATCCCTAATGTCCACAGGGCCTAGCGAGAACGGCATGAGCGGGCGGGACGGCGTGTTGGACTGTGTGATCGTGGGCGGCGGTCCGGCCGGGCTGACGGCGGCGACGTATCTCGGCCGGTTTCTGCGATCCGTGCTGATCGTCGATGACGGCGGGAGCCGCATGAAGACGATCCCGCTGAGCCGCAATACGCCTGGCTTTCCCGACGGGATCGCGGGAGAGGACCTGCACGCGCGCATGACGGCGCAGGCATTGAAATACGGGGCGGAGTTCTCTGGAGGGCTGGCGACGCATATCGAGCGACGGGACGGATTGTTCGAGGTGACGACGCCGGGCGGAGTGAGAACCGCCCGCACGGTGCTGCTGGCGACGGGCGTCAAGCTCGACGCGCCGGAGATCGACCGTCTCGAGGATGGTCTGGCGCGGGGCGCGATCCGCTACTGCCCGATCTGCGATGGCTTCGAGGCCGCCGACCGCAAGGTCGCGGTGCTGGGCGGCCGTCGCAACTCGTTGAACGAGGCGGTGTTCCTGCGGACCTACACCGCCGACGTTTCCTTCGTGCCGGCGCGCGGCGGGCCTTTGATTTCCAGCGACGAGGCGGCGGAAGCGCGGCGGTGCGGCGTGCGGATCACGTCGAGGGCCGACAGCCTGCGCCTGACGCCGGAGGGCGTGAGCGTCACCTATGATTCGGGCGACGAAGAGACGTTCGAAATCGTCTATCCCTGCCTTGGAAGCGCGCCCCAGACGCAACTGATCGAGGAACTTGGCGTCGAGCTTGGCGAGAGCGGCGGCGTCGTGACCGATCGTCACCAGCGCAGCAGCGTCGCCGGCCTCTATGTGGCGGGCGATGTGCTCGACGGTCTCGACCAGATCGCGTCGGCGTGCGGCCAGGCGGCGATCGCGGCGACCGCGATCCACAATGATCTGCCGCCGCACGCGAGATCGCGATCGCGCCGGATCGAGATATCCGAAGCCTGAGCATGTTCGTCTCCGCCCACGCAGTCTCGCACACAATCGGACGCGGAGACGCCGCTTGAACGAGCCAGAAGCCTCCGGACCCAGGGTCTGGAGGCTTTTCGCTTTGCCGGAAATGCGCGAACCGATTTGGCGGGCAGGCCATTAGAGTGCAGAGCGATCTGTCTGCGTGCAGGCGGACGAGAAGTTGCTTCTCATGAATCGAGAGCAGCTTTCTCCGGTCGATCCGGATCGGCGCCGATCCAGATCGACCGAAGGTTGCTCTCGCGCATTTCCATGCACAAAGATGGCGAACCAGAACTGGTTCGGGAGACGGCGATGAAAACGGTCAAGACAGTCGATCCGGCGGAAGTGGGTCTCAACGCCGACCGGCTGGCGCGGATACCGGACTTCTTTGCGCCGTACATTGAAAAGGGGCGACTGCCCTGCTGCGCCGTGCTGGTCGCGCGGGCGGGCCAGATCGCGCATCTCTCGTTTCAGGGCGCAACCGAGATGGGCGGGACAACGCCGATCGACCGCGACACGATCTACCGTATCTATTCTATGACCAAGCCGGTCACGTCGGTTGCGGCCATGATGCTGTTCGAGGAAGGCAGGCTGAGGCTCGACCACGAGGTGTCGCGCTACATTCCCGAATTCGCGGACGTCATGGTGTTCGACGGCGGCACGCCTGCGGAGCCGAAACTGCGCAAGCCCGACCGGCCGATGATGGTGCGCGACCTTTTCCTGCACACGTCGGGCCTCACCTACGCCTTCCTGCAGCAAGGCGAGGCGGATGCGATCTACCGGGCGCGCGGGCTCGATTATTCCCGCTGGGAAGGCGATCTGCAAAGCTTCAGCGCGGCCCTGGCGAAGGCGCCGCTGGCCTTCTCGCCGGGCGACAGGTGGAATTATTCCAACGCGACGGATGTGCTCGGCCGCGTGGTCGAGGTCGCGTCGGGGATGTCGCTGGACGCTTTCTTCCAGACGCGGATTTTCGGGCCGCTCGGGATGCACGACACGGGCTTCCATGTGCCGGCGGACCAGATCGAACGGCTGATGGCCTGCTATTGGCGCAATCCGGTGAACGGAGAGATCGCGCAGTCCGATCCGGGCGGCGCAGCGAGCGCGTATGCGCGGCCGCCCAATGTCTTCTCGGGCGGCGGCGGGCTGGTCTCCACCATCGGCGACTATCTCCGATTCTGCCTGATGCTGGTCCAGAACGGGGAACTCGACGGCGTGCGCCTGCTGTCGCCCAAGACGCTTGAGTTCATGACGGTCAACCATCTGCCCGACAACAAGACGATCGCGCAGATGGGCGACAAGACGTTCTCCGAAACGCGCATGGAAGGGTCAGGGTTCGGGCTCGGCTGGGCGGTGACGACGGACGTGATCGCGACGACGCAGCCGGGCTCGGTCGGCACATTCTCGTGGGGCGGGATGGCCTCGACCTTCTTCTGGATCGATCCGGCCGAGGACCTGATTGCGATCCAGATGACGCAGCTGATGCCGTCGGGCTCCTATCCGATCCGGCCGCAGCTGCAGCAACTGGTGTATGCCGCGATCGAGGAATAGCGCGCGAGGGCTGGCGATGGCCCCCTGCCGGCCTCCAGCGGGTACGCTGGGCTATGGCATGCGGCGGTGGAGTGGTTCTCGGGCTTGACCCCGAGACCCTTGCTTCTCTTCGTCGCGAAGAATCCGATTGTGGCAAACAAGACAAGATTCCCGGGTCGCGCTTTGCTTGCCCGGGAATGACTTCACTGGTCGTGCTTCGCTTGCCCGGGAATGACTCACTCAATGCTTTGGGTTCATGGGCGATGGCCGGGCCTTGTCGGGGGACAGGCGCCTTGCTTGTGCGTCCTGGGCGAGATGACAGGCCGGAAGACAGGCCGGAAAGTCCCGTCACCGGGCCGTTGCTATAACCATCTCAGGCTCTTGGCCCGGCAGTTCCTGTTGAGCCCCTGGGATCGCCCTCGGTGAGGGCTTCGTCGGTTGCCGTTGACTGCGGCGTGGTCGGCTTGGGAAGCGCCTGCGCGCCCATGTGCCAGAGGATCGAGAAGGGATAGGCGAACACCACGCAGGCCACCATCGACCAGCGCAGGGATTCGTCGTTGACGCCGAGTTCCGTCAGCACCGGGAAGGAGCTGCGCAATCCGAACGCCCACTGGCGGAAGGTGTAGTCGAACGTGCCCGTGGCGATCGCCATGCCGCCGAAGACGAGGAGAACGGTCACGGCCAGCACGATGGCGAGTTTCCAGTTCAGGCGCTTCATGGCCACGAGGATGGCGATGACGGCCGCCGCGATCGCGGCGACAACCGAGGAAGCCTGTCCGAGCGTCGTCGAGAGGAAATCGATCCGGGTTTCGAGCAGGGGCCGCAAGTCGAAGCCGCCGGCCAGGGCAGCGCCCAGGGCATCCGTCGTGAGGAGGGTCTTCGGAGGAAGGAAGGACTGGCCAAGCAGGGCGTTGGTAACATCCCGGACGGTGGGACAGGCCTGGAAGGCCTGAACCGCAGCGTCGCCGATCGGGCAGGCCGAGGCGTCGTTCAGCAGGTCGCTGAAATTGCCCACGAGGAAGGGTCCAAGGCCGAGGCCTATCATGTTGAGGATAAAGAACAGGACGGCCGAGGACATGGCCCGCATGCCAGGCGGCACGAGCGAATGAGTGACCGCCAGCGAGGGTCCAAGGTAGGCCGCCGCCATGACCAGGCCAATGCCGTAGCAGACGAGGGCCATGACGGGATTGGGCGCGAGCAGACCAAGAATGAAGATCGGTCCGCCAATGAGCTTGCCCCACATCGGCACCCAGAGCTGCCAGCGCTTGTCGCGCTTGCCGAGCCAGTCGGCGAACATGCCGCCGCCGATCGTGCCGATGGCGCCGGCGACGCCGGCAACCACCCCGTAAGTGACCCCGATCTGGGAGCGGCTCATGCCGTAGGAGCGCTCCATGAACGGCACCATCCAGTCGCCGACGCCATAGGTGACGAAGGTGCCAAGGCCGGTGGCGATCGAGAAATAACGGAAGGATTTGAGGCTCCAGAGGTGTTTGAACGACTGGATGAAAGTGACCTTGTCCGTCGAGGGCTTGAGGCCCGACAGGCCCTTGAGCGGTTCCCGCATCGTGAACTGCATGAGGATGGCGAGTGCGATTCCGGGCAGGCCGACCACCATGAAGGCGACACGCCAGTCGAACGCCTCCGACAGCCATCCGCCGCCGACATTGCCAAGCAGCGTGCCGATATAGATGCCGGACGAGTAGATCGCGAGCGCGCGGGCGCGCTTGTCCGGCTCGTAGAGGTCCGAGACGATGGCGTGGGCGGGAGGGCTGCCGCCGGCCTCTCCAACGCCGACGCCCATCCGGGCGAGAGCGAGCTGCCAGTAATTGGTCACAAGGCCCGAAATGGCGGTGAACGCGCTCCACACTGTGAGCGAGACGGTGATGACGGTCTTGCGGTTGGTGGCGTCGGCGATGCGGGCGACCGGAATGCCGATGACGGTGTAGACGACAGCAAAGAGAAAACCCGTCAGCAGGCCAAGCTGGCCGTCGGTGAGGTTGAACTCTTCCTTGATGGGCGTCTGCAGGATGGAGAGGATGCGGCGGTCGATGAAGTTGAAGGCGTAGACAAGCATCAGGATGACGAGGGCGTAGGTGCGATGCTTGCGCGCCTCGTCCATCGTCGTGATCTTGCTGGGTGACAACACCCCCATAGGCAACTCCTCCCGAGACACACGCGCCTGGCCGGATCGTGGGCTGCGGGGGAGGCCCCCGACGTCCATCGTCCGAACAGTGCGCGAGCCTGGTTCACGCCCTGCCCTGCAGGCGGGGCGACCAAGCTCAGGGTGCAGGTTTCCTAGAAGCGAGGGCATCTGTCCACGACAATCCGTTGGCGGGCGAGCGGCGAGGGATCACAAGCCTGACAGGATCGGGTCTGGCAGGATCGGGTCTGACGGGATCGGGTCTGACGGGATCGGGTCCGGCTTGACGGCGCGCGGCGCGCCCGCCTATCAACCCAGTCTCCCGCCGGGCCTGTTTTCGTTTGTCGGCGGTCCCGGGCGATTAGCTCAGCGGGAGAGCACCTCGTTCACACCGAGGGGGTCGCAGGTTCAATCCCTGCATCGCCCACCAGATTTCCTGGCGAGATTTCCTGGCGAGATTTCCTGGCGAGAATTCCCGGCGAGAATTCCCGGTCCGCAAGCATGGTCATTTCGAACGCTTCGGCCGTTACTTTGGTTTCTCAGATGTGCTATAGATGAACTTGCAGGCGACTTGGGCCAATACCAACATTAGGCGGAAGTAATGTGTCGCCACGACACAATTGTCCCTGAAATGACCCCAATTGCTTCATTGTCAGCCTTAACTGCTTTCCTATGTTGACTATGCGCTGACACCGACATGAGCGGGCGGCGTATGACCGAGGGACTGGTCGAGGCGCATCGGCAAGGATGACGCTGAATTTCTGGAGCTACAGAATGAACGGCGATTTCTGCAATACGGATGGCGCCCGCAAGCTGAAAGCGAAGATCGAGGAATACTGGTCCGAGCGCGGTTTCGACGTCAACATCAACCTCGTCGAGGCGGGCTTCGTGCCCGCTATGCGCTCCGCTCGCACCGATGTCAGGAGCAATATGGTCAACGGCATGCCGCCAAGAAAGAAATCCGACCGCAAAGCGGAGATCGGGCGGCCTTCGAGTTATATGCGAGGGATCGGCTAGGCCGGCTCAAGCATCCGCGCCGCGAGGCCGGGCAAGTCATCGTAATGCGTAAACACCGCGTCGGCGCCCAGCAGCTCCGGCGCGGTGTCCGTGTAGCCGAACGACACCAGCACCACCGGGGCGTTGGCGGCCTTTGCCGCCGAAACATCCGAGATGGAGTCGCCGACCATCAGGCTGCGGCCGACCTCGCCCTTCGCCGCGCGGATAGCGGCGATATAATGCTCCGGATGGGGTTTGCGCCGTCGCACGCTGTCCGCCCCGACCACGGCGGCGAAATGGCGCGCAAGACCAACGGCTTCGAGCAACTGGTTCGAGAGGCCCGTGAGCTTGTTGGTGCAGACGCAGAGCGTTGCGCCGGAGGCGGCGAGCGCATCGAGAGCGTTTGCGACGCCCGGCCAGACGACGGACCGCGCGGCGATGTCGGCCGCGTAGGCGGATACGAATCGCTCCGTCAGGACGTCGAGCTTGTCATCGTCATGGATGACCCCGTGCACCGCTGAGCCCCGGATGATCAGCGTGCGGGCCCCGAGACCCACGAATGCACGCACGTCGGCCAGCGTGGCGGGTGGCAACCCTTCGGCCGCGAGAATCTCGACGAGGGCGCGGTGGAGATCGGGCGCGGTGTCAACGAGCGTGCCGTCAAGGTCGAAGGCGATGGTGCAGCCCGACAGTCCGGTCATGCCCGGTTGCTCCATATTGCGGGGACCGGGCTTATGCCCGAATGTCCGCGCCGATTCAAACGACGCTTTTGACGGGATCGCCCGGCGAGTCCATCCAGGCGTTCGACCTTCGAGCAGGGGCAGGCCATGGGCGATCGCTACGCAATCATTCTGGCGGCCGGCAAGGGAAGCCGGATGAAGTCGCCGCGTGCGAAGGTCCTCCACGAAGTGGGCGGACGCACCATGCTGGGCTGGTCGGTCGCTCTCGCGGCGGATCTCGGGTGCAAGAAGACGGTCGTGGTGGTCGGGCCCGACGCGCCCGACGTGGCGGCGGCGGCCGGGAGGCTTGTCGGGGCGGCAAATGTCTGTGTCCAGCTAGCGCAATCGGGAACGGCCAACGCAGTCGGCGCCGCAGCCGCCGCTCTGGGCGGTCTCAAGGGTGATGTGATCGTGCTCTATGCCGATACGCCCCTCATTCCGGTCGAGGCTGGCGAGCGCGCCTTCGCGGAGCTGTCGAGGGGCGCCAGCATCTGCGTGCTGGGTTTCGAGGCGGCGGCGCCGGGCCGCTATGGACGGCTGGTCATGGCCGTCGACGGATCGCTGGACGCCATCGTCGAGGCCAACGACGCAAGCGCCGAGCAGCTTCGCATCGGTTTCTGCAATTCAGGCGTGATGGCGGCGCCGGTCGCCCTGATGTTCGAGTTGCTTGGGGAGGTCAGGAACGACAACGCCAAGGGGGAATACTATCTGACCGATCTCGTGGCGCTGGCGCGTGGGCGCGGCCTTTCCGCCGCCGCCGCACGGTGCGAGGAAAGGGATGTGCTGGGGGTCAATTCGCAGGGCGAGCTGGCGGCCGCCGAGGCGGCGTTCCAGGAAGCGGCGCGGACGCGGATGCTGCGGGAGGGCGTCACGATGACGGCGCCGGAGACGGTGTGGCTAAGCCACGACACAAGGCTTGCGCCGGGCGCAACCGTCGAGCCGCACGTCGTGTTCGGGGCGGACGTCCATGTTGAGGCGGGCGCCGTGATCCGGGCTTTCTCGCATCTGGAAGGCGCGCGGGTCGGACAGGATGCGCTGGTCGGTCCCTATGCGCGCCTGCGGACGGGCGCGCGCATCGGCCGGCAGGCGCACATCGGGAATTTCGTCGAGGTGAAGAACGTCAAGGTGGGCGAGGGCGCCAAGGCCAATCACCTGTCCTATCTGGGCGATGGCGAGATCGGGGCGGGTGCGAACATCGGGGCGGGAACCATTTTCTGCAACTATGACGGGTTCTTCAAATACCTGACACTTGTCGGGGAGAATGCGTTCGTCGGTTCGAACACCTCCCTCGTGGCGCCGGTGTCCGTGGGAGCGGGAAGCTATATCGGGTCCGGATCGGTGATTACCGAGGATGTCGCTCCCGGAGCGCTGGCGCTGGGGCGGGGACGGCAGGCGGGCAAGGAAGGCTGGGCCACGGATTTTCGCGTCAGTCAGTCGGCCTTGAAGGCTGCGGGGTCAAAGCCGGAAGGCGCGGTCTGAAGCAATCGTGTGCGGTGCGCCAGGCCGCAAACATGGACATGTCCAGCAGGTAATCCACACAATAACGTCAATTACGTCAGTGTGCGTCAATCGTGCAATTGACGGGCGCGTCAGAATGAAAAAAGATGACAAATCTTCGGTCCGTCCCCCAACCCAGGGCCGGAGACGGATAGGGCGCCGGGCAACTGGCGCCCTTGACCGTCCCCACGGGGACCTGACCCTCCTGAAGAGACAGTCCGTACAGGGTGGCGCTGGCTCCCGCCAGGACGTCGATCTTCTGTTTCATCCTGAATGCGCGGCGCGGCTCGCGCATCACCCATTCGGGTTATATCTGCCACCTTCACCACGATCCGACGCGGTTTCCTCGTCCGCGCGAAGCAAGGGCTTTCGCCGGAGTGCAACGCGCTCTACGCTCGGCGCGGATCAGCAAGCGCATGGCCAGCAATGCCGGACGTCAACTCAGCAGCAGCCTTGCTGGAGGAAGCGATCTACCGGCCCGAACACATGCCCGACGCGCTGGAGGCGGCCGGCCAGGCCCTGGGCTTTGATCATTTCGCGCTCGTCCATTCCGAAATCGAGCGCGCAACCTTTCTTGCCGCCGATCGAACGATGCACAGCCTTCAGGCCTATGCGCGCGAGGGGTGGATGCCTCACGACTACCGCGCGGCCAACGTCAATCGCGGAGCGCTTGGCAAGCTGTTTCTCGACCATCTGGCCGTGGCCGACGATCTTCGCCTGTCGTCGGCGATCTATCATGACCTCTATGTTCCGCACGACATGGCGTATTACGCGGGCTGGAGACTGAGCGTCGACGGCGCCATCTGGATCTATGCGCTGGCGCGATCGGAAACCAAGGGACCGGTGGGCCGCGCCGAGGCTGCGACGCTGGCGCGGTTCGGGCCAGTCGCCAACCGCGCCCTGCTGCTCGCCAGGCACATGCGCGAAATCCGCGTCCGGGGCATGGTCGATGGGCTGGCCGCCGCCGGCGTCGCCGCCATTCTTCTCGACGACGACGGCAAGTCGATCCTGGTGACGCCCGAAGCCGAGGCGCTGTTCGACGCGGATTTCGGCGTCCGGCAGGGCGCGCTCTGGTCGTCGAGCCCGGCGTGCCGGGCCGACCTCGCCATGCTGGCGGCGATGGCGAGGGGACGTCTCTGTCCCGATCTTGCGCCGAATGTCGCGCTCCATAGGCGCAACAACCGGCGTCCGGTCCTTATCCAGCCGGTTCCGGTCCGGGGCGTGGGGCTCGATGCCTTGCCCGGCGCCAGGCTCCTGCTGATGCTTGTTGATCTCGACCGTGACGCGGGGGGCGCGGCCGATGACCTCCTCCGGTTGTTCGGGCTGACGCAGGCCGAGGCCGATGTCGCGATCCTTATTGCGGCGGGACACGATCTCAAGGCGATTGCCGACCTGCGCGGCGCCGGAGTGGAGACCGTCCGGGTTCAGCTGAAAAGCGTGTTCCGAAAGCTGGATGTCCATCGGCAAAGCGACGTCATGCGCCTCGTGGAGCGGATTGGCATGGCGCGGAGGACTGGGTAAGCGGAAAACCGGGTCAGGCGCCGCCGCCTCAAAGCGGCAGGCTGGGGTTGATAAGATATTTTTCCCCGGTCGCGCGCCGGTAGTATCCGGCCAGGGTTTCGAGGTCGAGCGCCTCGCCCAGCGAGATCACCTTCGTGTAGTGGCTGGCGAAGGTCGTCTTGAGTTCGGAGGCGACGCGCTGGCGGAGCTTCTGGGTTTCGGCCGGACCGATCTTCATCAGGAAAGGCGTCAGCAGCCAGCCGCCGACGCCCCAGGCCATGCCGTAGGAGGCGCTGAGTTCCGTGGGCGACGTGTCGAGACGGCCATAGATGTAGACCTGCTTGTGGATGGACGACCCGTAGCGGCTGTAGGCGCCGGGTTTGGAATTGGCGGCTATCTCCATGCAGGTGAGAATCTGGTTGGCCAGCTTGCCGCCGCCGATCGCGTCGAAGGCGAGCGTCGCGCCGGTGTCGGTCAACGCCTGCGTCAGGTCCGCCATGAAGCTCGGCGCGGTTGAGTTGACGATGCGGGTCGCGCCAATGTCGCGCAGGATTCGCGCCTGCTCCTCGCCGCGGACGATGTTGACGAGGCCGACCTTCTCGGCGAGGCAGAGCTTGTTGAGCATCTGGCCGAGATTCGAGGCGGCGGCGGTATGGACCAGGGCCGTGTAGCCCTCGCGGCGCATCGTCTCGACCATGCCGAGCGAGGTCAGCGGATTGACGAAACACGAGGCCCCCTCGGCAGGTGTCGTGCCTGGTGGAAGCAGCAGGGCGTCTGCCGCCTTGATGGTGCGGTATTGCGCATACATCGCCCCGCCCAGCACCGCCACGGTCTTGCCGAGCAGCGCTTGCGCCTCGGGAGACGCGCCCGCCTGAACGACGATGCCCGCCCCTTCGTTTCCGACAGGCATAGCTTCGCCGACGCGCGGCTTCATCGCCCGCATCATCTGTTCGGGAATGGTCGCGGTGACGGTGCGGCTCTCTCCCGAGCCGGCGGTCCGGGCGGTGCGGACATCCGCCGGACCCAGAAGCAGCCCGAGATCGGAAGGGTTGATCGGCGAGGCCTCGATGCGGACGACGATCTCGCCAGGCGCCGGATCGGCGACCGGTACGCGCGCCAGCGACAGTTCAAGTTCGCCGTCGGCCTTCACAAGCGAGCGAAGCTGAAGCCCCGAGCCGGGATGAGTGGATTGCATCGGAATTCTGCTCCTGTCCGGGTCGTGGGTTGGATCGCATGGGGCGGCGGATCATGCGACGGAGCCGTCCGGCGCGCAAATGTCAATCGGGGCGCCAGGTTTCCGGCCGATCAGGTGACCGTCGCCTGGCGCCGGAAATCCGGGGTGTCAAAGGCGCGTGTCGCCAGGATTTCGCCGAGGATGTCCATGGCGTCCCAGACATCCACATAGCGGATGAAAAGGGGGGAGAAGCCGAAGCGGATGGTGTCGGGCGCGCGAAAGTCGGCGATGACGCCCCGGGCCGCGAGGGCCTGGACGACGGCGTAGCCGTCCTCGTGCAGAAGACTGACATGGCCGCCGCGCATCTCGCGTTCGGCGGGCGAGGAAGTCGCCAGTTTCATGGCGCTGGCGCGCGCGAGACAGAGATCTCCCAGAGCGCGGGCCTTGCGGGTGGCGAGGGACATGTCGACGTCCTCCAGGGCGTATAGGGCGCCGGACAAAGCTGCAAGCGACAGGATGGCGGGCGTGCCGGACGCGAACCGTGCGACGTGGTCCGCCGGGCGGTATCCCGCGTCAAAGGCGAAGGGCGCGGCATGTCCCATCCAGCCTGGAAGCGGCGAGCGCATGGTCGCGGAGACGTCGCGGCGGGCATAGACAAAGGCTGGCGATCCCGGGCCGCCATTGAGGTATTTGTAGGTGCAACCGGCCGCGAGGCGCGCGTCAGACGAGCCCATGTCGACATCCAGCACGCCAGTCGCGTGGCTGAGATCCCAGAGAACGATTCCGCCGCCCTGCGCCGCAGCAGCTTCATGCGCGGCCATGTCCGCCATGAGGGCGGTGCGGTAGTTGACCACGCTCTTGATGAGAACCCCGCCTTCGCGGGCCAGCGCGGTGGCGCCGTCGCCGGGAGCGAGGCTCATGAGGGGCGCGCCCGACAGGCTGGCCAGACCTTCCGCGATGTACTGGTCGGTCGGAAATTCGTCCTCCTCGATGAGCAGCGTGCGGGAGCGGACCAGCGGCAGCGCGGCGGCGGCAAGCTTGAAGAGATTGACCGAGACGCTGTCGCAGACGATGACCTCGCCGGGCCGGGCGCCGATGAGGCGGGCGATCCGCGCTCCGGTGCGTGCGGCCAGGTCGATCCAGCCAGCGTCGTTCCACGACCGGATGAGACCCTGCGCCCATTCCCGCCCCGCCGCCTGCCCGACGCGATCCAGCGCGGTATGGGTGGCCGGACCAAGGGAGTGGCCGTCGAGATAAATCAGACCTTCCGGCAGGACGAAGGCGGAGCGCGCAGACGCTAGCGGGTCGCGTGCATCGAGCGTTGCAGCCCCGGCGCGGGAGGTCGGAGGTTGGGACATCCCGGCTGTTCTCGCACCGGCGCATGGGGACGCAAAGAGGGCTTGCCTCTGGCGGCGGGGCAAGCGAGTTTTGGCGATGCAAGGTGGATATCCGATTGTCGGCGTCTGGCTGCTCTGCGCTGTCGCGGGCGGCGCCCTCGCCGGATGCGCACCGGGCGTAGGGCGGGAAGAGGCCCGGGACGTCGGCGTCGTCACGCCGGTGCAGGCTCCAGACCTGATGACCTGGGCCGAGTTTGAGGGCCGGTCGTCGCCGTCGCCGACAACCAGCGTCGTCTTCGGAACCGGCGCGACGGATATCGCCGATCTCTGGCTGCCGGAGGGACCGGGACCGCACAAGGTGGTGCTGATGGTCCATGGCGGATGCTGGCAAAAGTCGGTCGCGGACCGGACCTTGATGAACCATGCAGCCGAGGATCTGCGAAAGCGCGGGCTTGCGGTCTGGAATATCGAGTATCGCGGCGTCGACGAGGCCGGCGGCGGCTATCCGGGGACGTTTCTCGATGTCGCGAGAGCCGCGGACGCGCTGCGCAGCGCCGCCGCAGACACAATCTGAAGATTGATCGCGTGGCGGCGTTCGGCCATTCGGCAGGCGGGCACCTGGCCCTGTGGCTCGCGGCGCGGCCGAACCTGCCGGTGTCGAGCCCCCTCCGTAGCGCCGACCCGCTGCCGATCGCGGGGGTCGTCAATGCCGGCGGTCTGGCGGATCTGGAGGCCTCGACCATGCAGGCTGACTGTCTCCTGGCGGTCATGGACAGGCTCACGGGCGCCCCCGATGCGCGGCGTGCGGACGTCATGTCCGACACCTCGCCGGCGCGGCTGCTGCCGACGGGCGTTCGCCTTGTCAATCTGAGCGGCGAACAGGACCATGTTTCTCCACCCGCCCTGGCGCGGGGGCTCGCCCGCAAGGCGGCGGAGCGGGGGGACGAGGCGGAGGCTGTCATTGTCCCGGCGACGGGGCATGTCGAGTTGATCAGCCCCGGCACGGCGGCGTTCGAGCAAGCTGCCGTGCTTCTCTTAGAGATGCTGCGCTGACCCCAGCCTGCTTGACCTGCCGCGCCGCCATGCCCCAGTAAAACAAGCCCGGATTGCAGGACAGCGCGGGCGCGCAAGAGGGCCAGGGTCATGAAGCTGAACATCACGGTGGACTGCACGCCCGAGGAAGCGCGGCAGTTCCTCGGCCTGCCGAACATCGATTCGATCAATGAAACGCTGGTCAAGGCGATCAAGGACCGCATCGAGCAGAACATCGAAATGGTGTCGCCGGAATTCTACCTCAAGCAATGGTATTCGATGGGCGGGCAGGCCAGCGACCAGTTCATGCAGATGATGTCGGCAGGGGCGAGAGCGGCGACGGGCGCGCCGGCGCCGGCAGCGAAGAAATAGGTCTGACGTTTGCCCGACGGCGCCGATCGCGGAGACCAAGCCATGTCGGACAACGCCAAACGCAACGCGGCCGTGGCGGCGCTGGCTCTGGTCGAACCGGGGATGGTGCTGGGACTTGGGACCGGCTCGACGGCGGCGATCTTTGTGCGTCTTCTGGCCGAGAGGGTGGCGGCGGGGCTGGAGATTGTCGGGACGCCGACCTCGGAGGCGACGTACAGGCTGGCGAGGGATTTGGGCTTATCGCTGATCGATCCGGACGATCTTGAGCGCATCGATCTCACCATTGACGGAGCGGACGAGTTCGACGCCGGGCTGCGGCTGATCAAGGGCGGCGGCGCGGCGCTGTTGCGGGAGAAGATCATCGCCGAGGCCTCCGACCGGATGGTGGTGATCGCCGATTCTGGCAAGGAGGTGGCCCGGCTGGGCCGTTTTCCCCTGCCGGTCGAGATCAATCCGTTCGCGGCTGAACTGACGCGGCGGCGCGTCGAGGCGGCGGCGGCCGAGATGGGACTCTTTGGGGCGACGAGTTCGTGGCGGATGGCGACCGCCGAATCCCGCCTGCATACGGATGGCGGGCATCTGATCCTCGACCTGAAGTGCGGGAGCATTCCCGATCCGGACGGTCTTGCGGCGGCGCTCGACGTCATTCCCGGCGTGGTCGAGCACGGACTGTTCATCGGCTATGCGGACCTCGTGATCGTGGGCGAGGAAAGCGGCGTGAGGATGGTGCGCCGCCAGATGTAAAACCGCTGCGCAGCTACGCGTAGCGGAACCCATTGCATTTCGCTGCAGGACGGCCCCGTGCTAGCGTCTCGTGCATTGAAATCGAGGGACGGCCAATGGCGTCGAAATTCGTCACGGCGAGTCTGGTCGCCTGCTGCCTGTGCATTGCGCCCCTGGCCGCCGGTCAGACGCCAGGGGTTGCCGCGAGCGAGGCGGCCGTCGCGACCTACGCCGCGCCTCGGACCTCCTTTGGCCATCCCAGCCTCGAAGGCGTCTGGACGCAGAACTTCCTCATCCTTCTGGAAGCCTCGCCTCAGGCGCCGATGCTGACGCTGCCCGAGCCGGCCGCAAAAGCCATGGCCGCCCAGGTTGCCGGCGGCATCGGCGCCGGGTTCGACAAGAATCTCGATCCTGAAGTGCCCGAACTGATGCGATCGACGGATGGACTGCCGATTGTCCGGGGCGAGCGGCGCACGCGTTCCGTCGTCGAACCTGCCGATGGCAAGCTGCCCTATACGGCGGAAGCTCGAAAGGAATCGACACGGGGGTATGGCGCCGACGGTCTGTTCGGCAACCCGGAGGAACGGCCCAACTGGGAACGCTGCATCACCAGTCTCGGCCTCCCACCCGTCAGCGGGATGTACACGACGAGCGCAAATCCCCGCCACATCATCCAGGCGCCGGACGTCATCGTGATCCACACCGAGTATGGAGACGAGGCGCGGATCATACCCATCTCCGCCATGCATCGACCGGAGGCGCTGGTCTCGCCGCTCGGCGATTCCATCGCGAAATGGGACGGAGACACCCTGGTCGTCGAAACCGTCGGTCTGCCGGAGCATGACCGCGTCCGCGCGTTTTCCAATCTTATCGTTCCCGCAACGGCCAAGGTCATCGAGCGATATACGCGGCTGTCGGAGACCGAGCTGCTCTACCAGTACACGGTGCTGGATGCCGCGACCTACACAGCACCGTGGCTTGCGGAGTATTCGCTGTACCGAACCGATCAGCGCATGTTCGAGCACGCCTGCCATGAAGGCAATTACTCCCTCCCCAACATTCTCAAGGGCGGTCGCGTGTCGGATGCAAGCGTCAAGGCGCCGCCGAAGTAGGTCGGGCATAGGGGCGCTCAATTCAACAGCCTTCAAATGAATCCAGTTGAAGGCGGGCTGACACAGGGAGATCGGACATGCGGGTTCTGACCGGACTGATGATGGGGCGCGCACTGGCGCTGACGCTGGCGGCCGGCGGAGCGGCGTTGGCGGCGCCTCCGGGCGTCACCGTCAGGGACGGCGCGTTCGTGGGGCCGGACGGCAAGCCGCTCTACACGTTCGCGCGGGACGCCGAACCCGGCAAGTCGGCCTGCAATGGCGGCTGCGCGGCAGCCTGGCCTCCGCTGGCGGCCGCCGACGCAGCGGATGACGGGGACTGGAAGGTCGTCACCCGCGATGACGGGTCGAAGATGTGGTCCTACAAGGGCAAACCGCTTTACACATTCGCGAGGGATGTCGCGGGGGAGGCGGCGACCGGCGTGTCGGCGGCCTGGCCCCTGGCGAGGGAATAGAGGCCGGCGCACCGAACCGACTGTTCCTGAAGGGAACGAAGTCCTACATAACTCGTCGGGCACGGGCCGCGAGGGCGTTGATGGCTTACGACCATGATCTTTTCACGATCGGCGCTGGTTCCGGCGGCGTCAGGGCCTCGCGTCTTGCGGCGCTGAGCGGCGCCAGGGTCGCCATCGCGGAGGAGTATCGCACCGGCGGGACCTGCGTGATCCGGGGCTGCATTCCCAAGAAGTACATGGTCTACGCCAGCGAGTTCGGCCGGTCGTTCGAGCACGCAAAAGGCTATGGCTGGAGCGCCGACAATGTGCGTCACGATCATGCGGGGTTCATGGGGCGCATGCATCGCGAGGTGGACCGGCTGTCCGGCATCTATGCGCGCAATCTGCGCAATGCCGGCGCCGAAATTATCGAGGAGCGCGCCGAACTCGTCGATAAGCACACCGTGAAGCTGGTAAAGTCGGGACGCACGGTCACGGCGAAGACAATCCTCGTCGCCACCGGCGGACGGCCGATCTGGCCCCGGGAAATAGAGGGATGCGAACACGCCATAACCTCCAACGAGATCTTCCAGATGGAGATGCTGCCGAGGCGCATGGTGATTTTCGGAGGCGGCTACATCGCCGTGGAGTTCGCGTTCATCATGAGCGGGCTAGGGGTCGAGACGTGCCTCGTCTATCGCGGCGAGACCGTGCTGAAATTCTTCGACGACGACGTGCGCACGCATGTGCACGAGGAGCTGAAGCGCAAGGGCGTGTCGGTCATCACAAAGGCGTTCGCGTCACGGATCGAAAGGCTCGGGGATGGGTTTCGCACCCACCTCACCAATGGCGAAAGCGTGAGTTCGGACGTCGTGATGATGGCGATCGGCCGCGAACCCTGCACCGAAGGGCTTGGCCTGGAAAAGGCGGGCGTCGCGCTCAGCGCAAAGGGCGCTGTCATCGTCGATGAGTTCTCGCGAACGAATGTCGATAACATCTTCGCCGTTGGGGACGTGACCGACCGGATCAATCTGACGCCGGTCGCGATCCGGGAGGGGCAGGCGTTCGCCTATTCGGAATTCATGGGCCAGCCGACCGCATTTGACCATGACGACGTGCCCCATGCGGTGTTCTCGCAGCCGCCCGTGGGCGTGGTGGGGCTGTCCGAGGCCGAGGCGCGAAGGCGGCATGGCGGGATCGACATCTACAAGGCGACGTTCCGGCCGATGAAAGACATGCTCACAGGGGACGAGGAACGTGTGCTAATGAAGATCGTCGTGCGGGCCGAGGACAATCGGGTCGTCGGCGTTCACATTGTCGGTCCGGATGCGCCGGAAATCATCCAGGCGGCGGCGATCGCCGTAAAGATGGGCGCGACCAAGGCCGATTTTGACCGCACCTGCGCGCTCCACCCCTCGATCGCCGAGGAGCTTGTGACGCTGAAGGACAGATGGGTCCCGCCCGACATGACGACGGCGGGTTGAGGACAACGCCATGCAATCGACGTGGAAGTACTGGGACCTCCTGATCGTCATCGGCGGCCTGGTGGTTGGATTCGGTGTCTGGTTCGTTCCCAATTTCATGGCCGATCCCACGGTGCAGGAGCTGATGGCGACCCAGATCGAGAGGCGCGAACGGGCCGAGGCCTACGCCGCCGAGCAGGCCCGGATCGAGAAGGAGCGCGAGGACCTGGGGATCGTCTACTTCCCGTCTCCCGTGACGCCGCCGGTGGATCCTCGGCAATAGCTGGCCATCGAGACCAGTTCCCGGCGAAGCGCCAAAAATTGTAAAGAGACAGCCGCGCGTCTTTGGGGGTATTGAAGCGCGATTCCGGCATGCATGATTCCGGTTGCAGGATTTCCGTTGGCGGAGAGAGCGCGTGGCGCCACGTACCGTTTCCGTCGTGAACATGAAGGGCGGGGTGGGCAAATCCACCACCGTCGCCTGTCTCGCCGACACGTTGACGGCGCAGAACGGGCTGCGCGTTCTGGTCGTCGATCTCGATCCCCAATCCAACGTCTCGATAATGCTGGCTGGCCTCGACCGCTGGGGCGAGCTGCGGAAAAAGTCGAGCACGATCGACGAGTATTTCAACCAGTATGTGCATGGCGGGGAGCCGCGATTCTTTCACGAAATGATCGGCCACAAGGTAAGCGACCTGGCCGGTGATCCGCAGCTCGATCTGGTCATTTCGACTCCCGAGTTCCGGTACATCGAACGCGAGGCCCTCGCCAAATGGGTGAAGCAGGGGTTCGACATCGAAGGGCTGAAGAAAAAACTGAGCCGCCTCACCTTGTCGGCGCTCGACAATGTAGGCGACAGTTATGACCTGGTGCTGTTCGACTGCCCGCCGGGAATATCGCTGTTCGCCGAAGCCGCCATCGAGTTGTCCGAGTTCGTGCTGATCCCGACCATCCCCGATTATGTGTCGCGCCTCGGGATTTTTGCGTTCACACGGCGGGCGGTCCGCTCGATGGAGCAGAGGCGGTTCACCGAAGACCGGATCTGGACGCTGATCACCAAGTTCGAAAGCGCCAACGCCCTGCATGAGAGCGAGGCCGAACTGCTGGCCAAGCAGTTCAACGTGTTCGACACGCGAGTGATGCAGAGCGAGGATATCGCGCGGGCGGCCGAATGGTCCGATGCGCGCCGGACACTCGATCAGAAATATGGCAGATCGACCGACACGGTCCGCAAGCTGGCGGCCGAATTTTGCGAGCGGACAGGACTGATATGATCGAGAAGGCCCTGTCGAGCCTGTTTCGTGTCATCCAGGAGGAGGCGGCGTCAAACCCCGCCTTCGGACGCAGGCTCGAGGATGCGCTGGGGAGTTTTGCCGAAGAATATGGGGAGACGAGACGAACGGAGCGCCGGGTGGCGGGCTTTCACCCGTTTGTCGAATTCAAGACGGACGCACCGGAGGAATTCCGCGGGCGCCTGATGAAGTTCGAGCCTGCCGAACTCCGCATGGTCATGACCAAGCACAATCTGGACCCGACCGGATCCTTGCGGGCAAGGAGAACGTCCAAAAAGGCGCTGGTCGATCACATTCTCGCGGCAGCGCAGAAACGCGCCGAGCGCGACGCGAAAATGTTCGAGTATTAGCGGACTGCAGCGATCAACGCTCTATGCTTCCTCGACCGTGACCGATTGCGAGAGGCTGTTGCAGTAGACCGACGTGGTCAGGAAGGCGATGTCGGCGGCGTCGCGCCCAACCCCGATACGGACGAGGCCATCGACCGGCGCAAGGCGCGTAGGATCGACCAGCCACCAGCCGCCGTTCAGAAAGACCTCGAAGACGGCGTGGAAGTCCGGCGGATCAAGCCGCCATGCATAGGCGCTGACCGCGCGAGCCGGTATGTTGAGCGCGCGGCAGAGGGTGATGCCGAGATGGCTGAAGTCGCGGCAGACGCCCGCACGATCGACGAAGGTGCGTTCGGCGGTGGTTTCGGCGTTGCTGACGCCTGAAATATAATCGACATGGCTGTAAATCCAGTCGAGCACGGCCAGCACGCGCGCGCCGCCGTCCGGCTGCGCGCCGAACTCTCGAAAGGCGAAGCGGTAGAATTTGTCCGACGGACAATAGCGGCTGGGGGTCAGGTATTGCAGGGCCTGACGCGGGAGTTCGCGCCACGGATGCTGGCGCAGACCCGCAGGCAGCGACAGACGACGCCCATTATCGACCACGGCTTCATAAAGCAGTGTCGTTCGACCCGACAGCACGGCGCGAAAGCGGCGTTCGCCGCGCTCGTCGGCTTCGTCCTGAAGAATGTTCACAGGCGGCGTGACATCGAGCGCTTCCGAGACGATGGCCTGGTCGCTGGAAGAGGCCGCCTGAATGGACACGATGGTTTCCGTGTCGGGCTGGAAATCGAACACAAGCTCGGACCTCACCTTCAGTCGCAAGACCTGGTCTCCTCGGGATCTCGTGTGATTGAACGGGCGTCCACGAATGCGCAATGCAGGCGCAAGTTCCGGCGCCAGGCAATCTGGAAGGACGCTTTATCTCGTGCGGCGCCAGTTCAGGCTTCCATGGCTTCGCCTTCGATGCGGCGCAGAAGACGCGATTTCATCCCTTCGGTCGTCGAGAGCTGGACCGGAGCGGCGAGACGTTTCGAGAGTTCCTGCTCTAGACCGATCAACTCCATGAGGCTGATGCGCCTCGAAAAGTCCACCAGCAGATCAATGCCGTCGGCCGCCTCGGCCGTGTCGCGGGCATGCGGGCCGAAAACCCTCAGTCGGGCGACGCCGCGACCGGCGAGCCAGGGTTTGAGCGTCTTGAGACGTTCGAGAAGGTCGGCGCGTTTCATGCCCTATTGTCGCATGGATGCCAGGCGGGGCCAAATCAGGTGAGCAGGCGCTGGCTCGGCCGCCGCCGCGCAGTTGACGCCAGTGCGGGTCGCGCGTAGAAGCCCGGCGCATGAAACGCTCGTTTAGCAAACGCTATTGGACCATCATGACGCCCAAGGGGCGGATGGCTCAAGAGCTTGCGGACGCAAGCTAGAGCCGCCCGAAAACCCCGCCGGCAACGGACGGGGCCGCTCCAGCAACGCCCCGTCTCCGCCTCAAACAGGAGACCAAGACGTGACCCAGGCAGACCAGGCCAGCCGCCGGACGGACAGCAGGACTGCCGCCGGCAAGACTGTGGCGGTCGTGGGCGCCACGGGGGCGGTCGGCGCCGAAATGCTGCGGTGTCTCGAGCGGAGTTCTTTTCCGACGGAAAGGCTGAAAGTGTTCGCCTCCGAACGCTCGGCCGGCCGGAAGCTGGTCTTCAGGGACCGCGAAGTCGCGCTTGAGGTGCTGTCGGACAACGCCTTCGAGGGCGTGGACGTCGCGCTCTTCGCCTCGGAGTCCGACGTATCGAAGAAATATGGGCCGATCGCCGTGAGCGCCGGCGCCGTCGTGATCGACAATTCCTCGGCATTTCGCATGGATCCCGGCGTGCCGCTGGTGGTGCCGGAGGTGAATGGCCGACTGATCACGCCGGACCAGCGGCTCTACGCCAATCCCAATTGCGTCGCGGTCATAATGGCTGTGGCGCTGTGGCCCCTGCATCAAGCGGCAGGCATCACCCGCATCATCGCCTCGACCTATCAGTCGGCATCCGGCGCCGGCGCCGCAGCCATGGAGGAGCTGGAGGTCTCGACGCGGGCCTATCTCAAGGGCGACACATACGAGCCCAGGGTTCTGCCGCATCCCTATGCCTTCAACCTGTTCAGCCACAACACGGCGATCGGCGAGGACGGCTATAATGGCGAGGAGCAGAAAGTCATCGCCGAGATGCGCAAGATCATGGGCCTGCCCGGGCTTCGGGTTGGCGTCACCTGCGTGCGCGTCCCGGTGCTGCGGGCGCATTCGATGGCGCTGACGGTGGAGTTCGCCGACCGGCTGGAGGTGGGAAACGCCCGCGCGCTGCTCTCCTCCGCGCCGGGAATCAGGGTGGTGGACGACCGGCTCGGCAATCATTTCCCGATGCCGGTCGAGAGTTCCGGACAGGACGATGTCCTGGTCGGACGCATCAGGGAGGACGTGTCAGATGCAAGCGGCCGGTCGCTGGCCCTGTTCGTGTCGGGAGACCAGTTGCTCAAGGGCGCCGCGCTCAACGCCGTCCAAATCGCCGAGCGCCTTGTTTAGGAGCCTGCCATGCATATCGGCTTGATTGGCGGCATCGGACCCGCGGCGACCGCGTTCTACTACCGCGGGCTGACGCGAGCGTTCGCCGCGATGGGCCGCAAGCTTGAGCTGACGATCGCGAACGCCGAAGTGCGCGAGATGACACGCAATATGGATGCGCGCGATCCAAGAGCGCAGGCCGCGATCTTCGCGGAGCTGATCGGCAGGCTGAAAGCTGCGGGGGCGAAGGCGGCGGCCGTGACCTCCATGGGCGGGCATTTCTGCATCCGAGAGCTGAGCGATGTTTCGTCGCTGCCGCTGATCAATGCTATTCCAGTTCTGGACCAGCACTTCGGGACGATGGGCGTGAAGCGGATCGGTCTGCTGGGTTCGCGCGCGGTGATGGAGTCGAAATTCTATGGCGGGGTAAACTCGGTAGAGATTGTCGTGCCGAAGGGAAGCGATCTCGACGCAGTGCATGAGCGTTATGTCGCCATGGCGACTGCCGCCGTCGCGACCGATGCCGACCGGCGATTTTTTCTCGACGCCGGGAAACGGCTGGCGGACGAACAATGCACCGACGTGGTCGTGCTATCGGGAACCGATCTCTTCCTTGCTTTCGAGGGCGCCAGTCCAGGCTACCGGATCGCCGATGCGGCCGAGATTCACATAGGCGCGATCGTGCGCGCGGCGATGCAGGACGTGTCATGAGTTTGATCAACCGGATTGACGCAGGGTTGGGCGATGCTCTTGATCGGGCCGGTCAGCTTGGAGCAGGCAAAGCCGTGACCCTGTCGGATGGTAGCGCCGCCCGGACCGACTGGTCGCCCTCCTCCTGGAGATCCAGGCCGGCCCTGCACATTCCGACCGATTATCCTGACCCCGCAAAGCTCGATGCGGTCGAAAAACAGCTGGCGAGCTATCCCCCTCTGGTTTTCGCAGGCGAAGCGCGAAAGCTGACCTCGCGACTGGCGGAGGTCGCGGCCGGCAAGGCGTTCCTGCTGCAGGGCGGGGATTGCGCCGAGAGCTTCAAGGAGTTCCATCCCAACAATATCCGCGACACGTTCCGGCTGATCCTGCAGATGGCGGTGGCGCTGACATTCGCCGGCGGCAAGCCGGTGGTGAAGGTCGGCCGGATCGCCGGCCAGTTCGCCAAGCCGCGTTCGGCGCCGATCGAGACGATCGACGGGGTGACGCTGCCTTCCTATCGCGGCGACAACATCAACGGGATGGAGTTCACGCCCGAAGCGCGAGCGCCGGATCCGGCCCGCCTGATGCAGGCCTACGCGCAGTCTGCGGCCACACTCAACCTGCTGCGGGCGTTCGCGCAGGGCGGCTATGCCAGCCTCATCAATATTCACAAATGGATGCAGGATTTCGTGGACCGCTCACCGTCGGGCGAGCGTTACAAGGCGCTCGCCGCGCGCATCACGGACGCGATGCAGTTCATGGCGGCCTGCGGGATCACGCCGGAAACGACCCCTGCGCTGGAGCAGACGGATTTCTACACGTCTCACGAGGCTCTCCTGCTCGGCTACGAGCAGGCGATGACGCGCGAGGATTCGACGCGTCCCGGCGAGTTCTACGACACTTCGGCGCACATGATCTGGATCGGAGACCGCACACGCCAGTTCGACCATGCGCATGTCGAATTCTGCCGCGGGGTGCGCAATCCGATCGGTCTCAAATGCGGTCCGTCCATGGAGCCGGGCGAGCTCATCCGCCTGATCGACATTCTCAACCCGGACAACATTCCCGGCCGCCTGACGCTGATCGCCCGGTTCGGATCGGACAAGGTTGAGGCGGGTCTGCCGCGACTGGTGCGTGCGGTACAGGCGGAAAGCCGCACGGTGGTGTGGTCGTGCGATCCGATGCACGGGAATGTCGAGAAGGCCTCCAACGGCTACAAGACGCGCCCTTTCGAGCGCATCCTGTCGGAAGTGGCGCAGTTCATCGACGCGGTGGAAGGCGAGGGCGCACATGCAGGCGGCGTCCATCTGGAAATGACCGGGCAGAACGTCACCGAATGCACGGGCGGGGCGGAGAAAATCTCGGCCGAGGATCTGCTTGACCGCTATCACACGCATTGCGACCCGAGGCTCAACAATGAACAGGCGCTGGAGCTGGCTTTCCTGATCGCGGAAAAGCTGTCGGCGAAGCGCGCGGCGTGACTCTGGCCCACGCGTCTGGCCGTCAGGGTGCGTTCTTCGCGGTCTGGTGCGCGTCGGCCCGGCGGATATTGTCCTCCGCCGCACGCTCCCATTTCGCCTGGATGGCCGGCGTCCGATTGAAGTACAGCCGACCGTCTATAATCCTGTAGAGGGCTGGATCGCCCGGTGCGTCCGTCCCGTGCGCAGCGGCATAGGCGCAGCGTCCCGCGTACTGGGGCAGATAGCGCTCGGGATTACTGCGAAAGAGGTCCCGGTTGGCGGCGCTGTTGAACAAGTAGCGGACGCCTGCATGCTCGGCGGCGATCGCCTCTACGCCGCGCTGGGGAGGGCCTGAGCCGGCGAAGTATGTGACCAGGTCGGCGCCGTCCGCCCCAAGAGGCGCCCCAGGCATCATACCCGTGTGGTCATGCTGGAAGACGTCTGGCGAGGCGGGAATACTCAAGCCGCCGGAGGCCAGCCAGCTCCGCGTCGCGGCGGCCGAGCGCTCGATCAGCGCTGCCGAGTGGCCGAAGTTGAAAGGCGATACATCGAGCGGGCAAAGATGCGGCGCCACGTGGACCTGCACGTCGCGCGATATCAGTCGAAGGTCGCGTTCCATCTGATTGGCGATGAGGAGCGTGACGGCGTGCAATCCGCGCCCGACGGCGCCTGGCGGCGGCCCCGCCAGGGAGCAGGCATACCCGGTCTGCAAAACGATGATGCGGGTCGCGCCCAGCTCGGCGGCCGTCAGGATCGGAGTGTTGCCTGCGATAGCTCCGTCAATCAGATGATCAGCTTCGATTTCGACGGACGGAAAGGCTATGGGAATCGCTGAACTGGCCAGCACCGCCTCAATGGCGGGCCCGCGCGACAAGCAGACCGCCTCGCCGCTCAGATTCGTCGCGACGACGTGAACGGGTATTTCCGTCTCCTCCAGTCGTTCGAAGGCCAGATGGCGCGTGATTATCCGTCGCAAGCCGTGTGATTCAAATACGCTGCCGCCGCCGCGTAGTAGGCTAAGCGCGCCGCGGAAGGTGAACGGGAAAACATCCTGGCGCGCCAGGGAGATCCAGACCGCCTCCAGTGCAGCCACGCCCTCCGCGTTCGGGCGTCCGGCAAAGTAACAGGCGTTGAGCGCCCCGACCGAAGCGCCGACCACGAGATCCGGCCGCTCTCCGGCGGCCACCAGTTCGCGCAAGGCTCCGACCTGGATCGCGCCCAGACTGCCGCCGCCTGCAAACACGAAGGCGGTGCGATGCGGGGATCGGCTCATGGAGGTTCAGCGCCCGAAGTTCGCAACGACGCCCGTCCGATGCGCCCGCAATGCTTGCCGCACCATGCTACAGGGCGCGGACGCGGGGCAAGGCGCGAACTCCCTGTGTCAGGGGAATCTCTTGAAGCCATCATGCAGTTGGGTCGGTCCGGAGCTGGTCGCTTTTCGGGACTTGCCAAATTGTCGCGGATCGGAGACAAGCCACGTCCCGCTGGACCGAAGAGGAGGGTCGCATGATTTCAGTTGTCCTTCCCACCCCTGTTGTTTGTCCGTTCAGCGTTGTCGGCTCAAGTCGAAACCGATAGCTCCAGCGGCCAGAATGGCCCGAGCCCGTTCCGGCATTGTCGGGACACCCCAATCCGATACGTCTTCCAGAAAAGGCGCGCCAAAGAACGCGCCAGGAGCAGCTTCGATGACTTCCACTTCCAGACTGCCCGCCTGGGCGCGGCCGCAGGAAATGCTCGACCTGGTGCGGTTGGCTGTGCCGGTGGCGCTGTCGCGTGCGAGCTTCATGCTGATGTCCCTGACGGACGCCGTGATCCTGGCGCGCTATGCGCCGGGCGAACTGCCCTATGTGCTGAACGGCTGGCTCCCGATCGGCGTTGTGATGGGGTTCGGCATGGGGCTCATGATTGGCGTTCAGGTGCTGACGGCCGAACTGAGCGGCGCCGGGAAGGCGCGCGAGACGGGGCGGATTTTCCGGCGCGGCCTGGTCGTGGCGTTCATCTATGGCGTCGTCGCGACAGCGCTGTGCATCGTGATCGCGCGGCCGCTTCTCGGATGGGTGGGTTTCGACGACGGCCTCGCCGACGCCACGACGACCGTCACTCATATCCTCGCCTACGGCTTTCTCGCCCACATGCTGTCGATGTGCTGCTCGTCCTATCTGGAGGCCTTGCGGCGCCCCAACATCGTGACGGCCATCTCAATGGTCGCAGTGGTTGTGAACCTCATCTTCGCCCTGATCCTGGTGCCGCAATACGGCGCCGAGGGCGTCGCCTGGGGAACGACCGGGTCGCGGGTGTTCATGGCGGCGCTCCTGTTGCTGGCGGCCATCGTGCTGACGCCTGCGCTGAAGGCATCGGCGACACCGCCTGCCGGAGAGTTCCGGCGCCAGAACACGGTCGGGATCGGAACGGGCGTCGCCAACATCGCGGAGTGGGGCAGCTTCAACCTTACCTTCGTGATCGCGACGCTGGTCAGCCTCGACGCGGGGACGATCTACGGCCTCACCGTGCAGATGATGGGCGTCATCTTCATGATCTATGTCGGACTGGGGACCGCCACGAGCGTGCGCGTCGCCGAGCATGTCGGCCGCGCGGACCGCAAGGGCGTGCAGAATGCGTCACGCCTCGGCGTTGCGGCGTCCAGCCTCCTCGGGCTGGGCCTCGCGCTGCTGCTGTTCCTGTTGCGCGAGCCGATCGCCGTCGTATGGCTCAACGCGTCCGAGGAGACGTCGGCCGGCGCGCATCTCGCGCCGACCCTGGCGGCGATGCTGGCCGCCGCGGCGTTCGTGACCGTTTTCGACGGGTTGCAGGGCGTGGGCTCGATGGCGCTGCGCGCGCAGGGCGTCATCTGGACGCCGACAGCCATCCATGTCGGCTCCTATGTTTTCGTCATGCTGCCGCTGTGCTGGTGGCTGGCGCTGCCGCAGGGAATGGGTGTGTGGGGGGTCTTCATCGGCGTCGCCATCGCGTCGGTTCTGGCCGGGTCGGCGCAGGTCGCCGCCCTGGAATGGCAGGCGGCGCGCGGCGTCCGCCGGGCCACGCTTGCACGGCTGGCGTGAGACTTGCGGGCGGAGGCGCTGGCGCAGAAACGGGGTCCCGCGAGAGACCCCGTCCGGCTCGACTTCAGGTGGGTTGCACCGTCCTCAACTCGCCAGATCCTTCAGCGCCGACGCCGGCTTGAAGGCGGCGGACGTCCGGGCCGGAATGCTGATCGCCTTGCCGGTGGACGGGTTGCGGCCTTCACGGGCGGCGCGTGTCTTGGCCACAAAGGTGCCGAAGCCGGCTAGGGCGACCTGCTCGCCCTTCTTGAGGCTGTCGGCGATGGTGTCGAACACGGCGTCGACGATCCGGGCGGCTTCCGTCTTCTTCAGGTCGGCCGCCTTGGCGACGGCGTCGGTGAGATCCGATTTGTTCATAACTCCCTCCTTAAGGGTCCGCCGCCCAAAGCGGCGTGAAAGCCGGCTCGCCGCCAACCTGGCGGCGACGGGCGGATGACGCAGGGCTTCCTACGATTCGTAAACCCCAAAATTGTCCAAAAACCCCGAAAACACGGGCTATATCCCCAGAATCCAGCCCTCTTCCCCCACGATACGCACCTTCTCGGCGTCCGTGAGGCCAAGCGGCGGCGCGAAAAGGGCGCCCAGCTTTCCGTTCGCGTCACGCTGGCCGAGCCACTCCGTGAGGCCCCGGACCTGCGCCTCGTCGCGGATTTCGTTGGCCTCGGGCTGGGCCGTGTGAGCTGAGGGGTGCACCTCCGCGACAACGACGCGCGCATCCTCCAGCGCCGCGTCGTCGAGCTTTTCGAACGGAATCTCGAACGGCCAGATCTTCATGCCGGGAATCCGGTCGCGCAGACGCTCGATGGCGGGGATGCCCGTGAGGGTCTGACCGCCGACCGCGCCCGCATAGGCGATTTTCCAGACGGGCTGAGGCCGCCCTTTTTTCGCGGCGATCAGAGTTTGCTCCACGAGCCGGAATTCCGGAATGGTCGCCGGGCCCGTGCTCGCGCGACTTCCTGACTGACAGCGTCGTCAATTCGTCTTTCTTCGAGCACCCCCAGAAGGGGAACGGGCCCTCCGAGATCAGCCGGTTCATGCGGGCGGCCAGGGCGAAGCGGTTGTTGGCGTTGTCCGGCTTGTCCTTCATGTCCTTGACCAGGAAGTCGCGGATCGCTTTCCAGGGCGGGCCTTTCAGCTTGAGGGCCTGCGCGGCGCCGGACGGAAACCCCATCGGAAAATCGACGCCCAGAAGCACCCTGTCGCCGCGCTTCAGGCAGCGAGCCAGGATATCCTCGAGTTCGGCGATGGCCTTGGCGCGTGTCGGCGGATTGGCGGACTTGAAGACCAGCTTCATGCGGGCGTCCGGCGTCTGGGCGCCGATCCAGATGCTGTCCGCGCCGGTCGCAGGCTTGGAGGCCGCGCTCCAATCGACCATGACGTAACTGTTGAACAGGCGCGCCATCAGGCGATGCCTCCAGGTTGAAAGGACACGGCTACAAAACGCGCCGCAGCAGGGAGAAGCCTATCAGGCACGCAGCTCGCGTTGCGGACTGTTTGCCCGGGAGCCAGAGCCTGATGCGATCGACCTCTATCAGGTCGATCGTTGAATCAGTCTCCACACCAATGAATCCAGAGCAACTTACTTCGATCGATCCGGATCGGGTCGATCTACATCAATCGAAGGTTGCTCTCGTCGCTCAGGCCAGCCTGACCAGCATCTTGCCTGTGTTCCCGCCCGAGAACAGCGAAAGAAAAGCTTGCGGGGCCGACTCGATGCCCTCCGCCACGGTTTCCTCGTACCGGATCCGGCCCGTCGCAATCCATTCGGACATGTCCTTGACGAAGGCTGGCTGCATGTCGGCATGGTCGGACACCAGCAGCCCCTGAAGCTTCAGCCGCTTGCCGATGATCATCGGCATGTTGTGGGGACCGGGGGAAGGCCTTGTGTTGTTGTAAAGCGAAATCATGCCGCAGATCGGCATGCGGGCATGGATGTTCGCGCAATCGATGGCAGCTGTGAGGTGGTCGCCGCCGACATTGTCGAAATACACGTCCACGCCCTTTGGCGCGGCTTCGCGAAGCGCGGCCGTGAGCGCCGGGCCGCCGCCGACCGCTTTGTAGTCGATGGCCGCATCGACGCCGAGGGATCTGAGCCAGTCGCATTTTTCCTGGCCGCCAGCAGAGCCGACGACGTAGCAGCCCTTGATCTTCGCAATCTGCGCGACGAGCGAGCCCACGGCGCCGCCGGCGCCGGACACGAAAACGGTCTCGCCCGCCTTGGGCTCGCCGATCCGGAGCAAGCCCGCGTAGGCGGTGAGGCCGGGCATGCCGGCGACGCCGAGGAAGGCCTGGGGCGGCAGCTTCAGGGAGGGCAGTTTCATCATGGCGACGGCGCGCGGGGCGGCGGTGAAGGCTTCACGCCAGCCGGCCATCGAGGACACCAGATCGCCGACCTGATAGCCAGCGTCGCGGGAGGCTGTCACTTCGCCCACCGCGCCGCCGGTCATGGCCTCGCCGAGCTGGAAGGGCGGGGAATAGCTTTTGACGTCGTTCATGCGGCCGCGCATGTAGGGATCGACGGTCATCCAGAGATTGCGGACCTGAACCTCTCCTTCGGCGGGATCCCCGATCTCGACACTGGAGAGGGCGAAGTCCGACGGGCTGGGCTCGCCGACAGGTCTGGCGGCGAGCCGCCATTCACGGGATGTTACCTTGGCCATTGGGGTCCTCGCTGCGGCTTTTGTCCTGCTATCGCGCGCTCAGGCGGATTTGACCAGTGCCGCGCCGGACCGCGATGAAAAATCCGGTAACTTTCTTTGATGGCCGCTTTCATTGCGCGCCTCAGCGGATGGGATATCTGCTCGTTCATCGACCGGGGTGGTCGGAAGGGTGAGTAGGCGATGCGTACGGTCAGCAATTCCGGGCGAACGACCCAGTCGCGGATCAAGGGTCCGATCGAGGGCCGGGTGCGTATCGGACTCGTCGGGGCCGGCGTGTTCGGCGGCTTTCACGCCCAGAAATTCGCTTCCTCCGCCCACGCCGATTTCGTCGGCGTCATGGACAAGCGGACGGAGGCCGCCGCCGCCGTGATCGCGAAAGTCGGCAAGGGCAAGGTGTTTTCGTCATTCGATGCGCTGGCCGAAGCCTGCGACGCGGTCGTGATCGCGACGCCGGCCAGCACGCATGCAAGCCTTGCCCGGCGGGCGCTCGAAGCGCGCAAGCACGCGCTGGTCGAGAAACCGCTGGCCCTGACCGGAGCGGAAGCGCGCTCTCTTGCCGCCCTCACGCTGAACAAGAATCTTGTCCTCCAGGTGGGACACCAGGAGCGTCTCGTGTTCGCCGCGATGGGGTTGATGTCGACTCCCGAGCGTCCCCGCCGCATTGAGGCGGTGCGTGCCGGCCCGCGATCGCCGGATGGAAGGTGCGAGGATGTCAGCGTCGTGTTCGATCTGATGATCCATGATCTTGACCTGGCGGCCGAACTCTTCGGCGGCGACGCCATGGCCGCGACCGGCTATGGCCGCAGCGTCCACACGCGCTTTCTGGACGAGGCGTCGTCGGAACTGGTGTTCGCGAACGGGGTCGCCCGGCTGTCGGCGTCGCGGTGCGCTCCGGTGCGCAAGCGGACGATGAAGATCGACTATCCCTCGGGTCGGGTGGAAATCGATTTCATCACGCGCGAGGTGATCAACGAAACGCCTTTCGATATCCGCGTCGACCTCTCCGACACCCTGCCGGACCCGCTGGGCGCGGCAGACGAAGCTTTCCTGGCGGCGATCCAGGGCCGCGCGACCTCGTCCATGACCGGCGGCGTCGGCGCCCGGGCGGCCGGCCTCGCGGAACTGGTGGAAAACGGCGCCCGCGTCGCCGTTGCGGCGTGATTTTTCGTCTGGCAGGTCGTTGAGAAAGTCCCTCCGGCGCGCCTCGCGCCTCGAAAAGCTTGGCGTGAGGCATGTAGACCGCCCAGGCGCGTCAGTCGCTTCGCTCCATTGCCCCTGAAAGCTGTCAGAGCCCTACATCCCAAGCGCAGAGATTGATTCAACGATCAATCCGCTCCGCATTGATCGCATCAAGTTCTGGGTTCAAGACTGGATGACCGCGTTTGGTCAGGCGATCTTCGATGGCTTCGTTTCATGCGCAAAGGCGTACCCTGCTGATGGCCCTGGCGGGTCTCGGCCTTGGCGCGCCGCCAGCGGCGAACGCCCAGCAAGGTCCCGATTCCGAGCGAGGCGCCGGCGAGACGCTCGAATCCTGGATCGACACCTATGGCCGGCCGACCGCGAGCGTCAGGATCAATGGCGAGGGCCCGTTCCGCTTCCTCGTCGATACCGGCGCCAACACCACCGTGCTCGCCATGCGGCATGCGCTGAGGCTGGGCGCGCCGATCCTGGGCGTCGCGACCGTCAACGGCACCACGGGCGCCGCCGAACTGCCGGTCGCGCGGATCGATACGCTGTCCACGGGAGCAGTCCAGCGCTCCGGCCTGCGCGTCGCCCTTCTCGATGACGCGGCCCTGGCGCGCGGCGACGGCATTCTTGGAACGGACGTGTTCGCGGGCCGCCGCCTGGTTTTCGATATTCCCCGCCGTGTTGTGCGTGTGGAACGCTCCCGACGAAGCAGTCGTTTGGGCTCGGGAAGCCCCATCAGGGTCCGCAAGGGCCTGCTCGCCGAGATTCGCGGCAGTGTCGGCCGGGTCGATGCGGCGCTGATGCTGGACACCGGCGCACAGGCGTCGATGATCAACCCGGCCCTGTCTGCGGCGCTGCGCAGCCATCACCCGATGCTGCCGCGGCAGACAATTGCGAGCGTCGTCGGCGTCACGGGGCAGGTGATGTTCGGCAGCATGGTCGTGCTGCCGGAACTCGACATGATATCGGTGAAGGTGAGCGACGCCCGGGCTATAGAAGTCGATGCGCCAATCTTCAAGCTTTGGGGACTGGACAGCGAGCCGGCCATGATCGTCGGCGTCGATGTGCTGTCGCGCGCCGCGTCTTTCTCGATCGACTATGGCGCGAGGTCGTTCGAGGCGATGCCGCTGGCGATGATCGCGGGCGGTTCGTGGACGGGGCAGGGCTGAGCGCCTCTGCTTGCCAACCGGGCATGGATCGTTACACCGAACGCCGCCATCGCACCCGGAAAGCCTGTATGCCCATGTCGCCCAAGGTCCGCTTCGCGCCGTCGCCGACGGGCAGGCTTCATGTCGGGAACATTCGCACCGCGCTGATCAACTGGCTGTTCGCGCGCAGCCAGGGCGGCGTTTTCGTCCTGCGCATCGACGACACCGATGTTGAACGATCGACCGCCGCCAACGAGCAGGGCATCCGCGATGACCTCTCCTGGCTGGGGCTTGTCTGGGACGAGACCTTCAGGCAGTCGGACCGGGTCGATCGTTACAGGCAGGCAGCGGAGGACCTGAAAGCCAAGGGCCTGCTCTATCCGTGCTTCGAGACTGCCGACGAGCTTGAGCGGAGGCGCAAGATCGCTCTCTCGCGTGGTCGGCCGCCGGTCTATGACAGGGCGGCGCTTGCAATGTCCGAGACCGAGCGCAAGGCGCTGGAAGCCGACGGAAAACACGCCCACTGGCGCTTCAAGCTGTCCGGCGCGGCCGTGACGTGGACCGACCTGGTGCGCGGACCTCAATCGATCGACACGTCGTCGGTTTCAGATCCGGTGCTGATCCGCGAGGACGGGTCCTTCCTCTATACCATGCCCTCAGTGGTCGATGACGTGGACGCCAGGATCACGCATGTGGTTCGGGGCGAGGATCATGTGACCAATTCAGGGGCGCAGATCGAGATCTTCGAGGCGCTGGGAGGGGCCGCGCCCGAGATGGCGCACATGCCGCTGCTGATCGGCGCGGACGGGCAGGGCCTGTCCAAGCGTCTGGGTTCGCTTTCGGTGCAGCAATTGCGGGAGGAAGGCGTCGAGCCGATGGCGATCGCGTCGCTGCTGGCGAAGCTGGGTACGTCCGATCCGGTCGAGGCGCGGGAGAGCCTTGCCGATCTGGCGAAGGAATTTTCGTTCGACAAGATCGGGCGGGCGCCGGCGCGGTTCGACGAGACGGAACTGGCCGGTCTCAACGCTCACATGGTGCGAGGGCTGAGCTTCGCGGCGGTCAAACCGAGGCTTGCGAAGCTCGCCCATGGCGAGAAGGCGACCGAGCCGTTCTGGCTTGCGATCAAGGGCAACCTGAATTCGGTTGCGGATGCCGGTACCTGGCTGTCGGTGGTCCATGGCGGGGGTCTGGTCGGCCCGGATTTGCCGGAAGAAGACCGCGACTTCGTCAGCCGGGCGCTGGCGGCGTTCCCCGAGGGAGAGGTGTCGCCGTCGACATGGCATGACTGGACAGAGGCGGTGAAGGCAGCGACAGGGCGCAAGGGAAAGGCCCTCTACATGCCGCTGCGCCGCGTGCTCACCGACCAGGAGCGTGGTCCGGAGATGGACAAGATGCTGGTGCTGATCGGGGCCGATCAAGCGCGCCGCCGGTTGACGCTGGCGGGCCGATAAAAATACCCTCGGCCGAGGGGAACGCATTCGTGCTCCGTGCATTGTAGAGCGTTGGCGAAGGAGAGACGCGATGGCTGAGTTTCCAGGCAAGAAAACGGCAGACGACATGGGTGGACTGATCCAGGGCACTCTTCACAAGCTTGGAGACGACGCCGCGCATCTCTCGGACCGAGCTTACCGCGCCGTCGGCGCCACAAGCGGACGGGCATCGGCGTTGATGGGGGATCTCGCCCACGAAACCAGCGTACGGAGCCAAAGAGCGGCGCGCCTGGCGGTTCGGGAAGTTCGCGAGCATCCGATGGCGACCCTTGCAGTCGGCGCTGCAATCGGTCTGCTGGTCAGCGCCTATCTGATGCGACGCCGGTAGTCATGGGCGCCGGTAGTCTGCGGCGCCTGAGTCTATCAGTTTTCAGTTGATGCAATTGAAGGCAATGCGATCAGCAAGCGCGACTGCGCGTTTGTATCCGAACTGGTGTTCAACGCCAAAGCCTCGGCTACCTTGATGCCGTCGATCGAGGCGGACAGTATACCGCCTGCATAGCCAGCGCCCTCGCCTGCGGGGTAGAAGCCCCGGACGCTCAGACTTTGCAAATCCTTGCCCCGCGTCATCCGGACAGGCGAAGACGTGCGCGTTTCGACGCCCGTCATGACTGCGTCGTCCATCGAAAAACCGGAGATCTGGTGACCAAAGGCAGGCAAGGCCTCGCGGATCGCGTCAACCGCGTAGGTTGGGAGGCACAGGCCGAGATCGGTGGGCGTCACCCCGGGCTTGTAGGACGGGATTACGCTCCCGAGGGCCGTGCTGGGGCGGCGGGCAAGGAAATCCCCGACGGTCTGGCCGGGCGCGTTCCAGTTCGAGCCGCCGGCAAGGTAGGCCTGCTCCTCCCAGTGGCGCTGGAAGGCGATGCCCGCGAGCGCGTCTGTGCGGAAGTCGCCGGGGAAGTCGTCCGGGTTCACGCCGACGACAATGCCGGCATTGGCGTTGCGCTCAATGCGCGAATACTGGCTCATGCCGTTGGTGACGAGGCGGCCCTGTTCGCTGGCCGCCGCGACGACTGTTCCGCCCGGACACATGCAGAAGGAATAGACCGAGCGACCGTTGGAGGCGTGGTGAGCCAGCTTGTAGTCGGCGGCGCCGAGCACGGGATGGCCGGCGCTCGGGCCGAAGCGGGCGGCGTCGATGACAGACTGCGGGTGTTCGATGCGTACGCCAATTGAGAAGGGCTTGGGCTCGAAAAACACGCCACGCGCGTACAGCATTTCGAAGCTGTCGCGGGCGCTGTGGCCGAGCGCCATGACGACCTGGTCGCTCTCGAGGGTTTCGCCATTCGAGAGGACGACCCCGGCGATGTGTTTTTCGTCGCGGCGCTGGCTGATGAGGATATCGGTGACGCGTGAGCCGAAGCGGATTTCGGCGCCGAGCGCTTCCATCTTCTTGCGCATGCGCTCAATCATCGAGACGAGGCGGAAGGTGCCGATGTGGGGCTTGGAAGCGTAGAGTATTTCGGCCGGGGCGCCCGCGTCGACGAACTCGGTCAGCACCTTGCGTCCGAGATGCCTCGGGTCCTTGACCTGGGAGTAGAGCTTGCCGTCCGAGAATGTGCCGGCTCCGCCCTCTCCGAACTGGGCGTTCGATTCCGGGTCGAGTATGCCCTTGCGCCAGAATCTGAAGGTGTCGGCCGTGCGCTCGCGGACGATCTTGCCGCGCTCCAGGATGATCGGTTTGAATCCCATCTGGGCGAGGATGAGCCCTGCAAAGAGGCCGCAAGGGCCCATGCCGACAATGATGGGCCGCGCGGCGGACCGGGCAGTTTCGGAAGGCGCGCGGGCGACGAATCTATAGCTCGTGTCGGGCGAGGGGACGATGTGCGGGTCCCTGGCGAAGTGGTTCAGGACGGCTGCTTCGTCGCTCATCTCGGCGTCGATCGTGTAGATGAGCTGGATCGCCGATGTCTTGCGGGCGTCATGCGCGCGCTTGAAGACGGTGAAGGAGATGAGGGCTTCGGCGGCGAGGTTCAGGCGTCGCAGGATCGCCTGTCGAAGTTCGGGCTCGGGGTGGTCGAGCGGGAGTTTCAGTTCATGGATCCGCAGCATGGGCGACCGTCCTCATGGGGGCGGCACAACGCACGCCAGACCAGATGAGGCGGCTTATAGATCAGACGGGGCAGGGCGTTAAGTGAGCGCGGTTAGCAACGGCCAGAGCAACCTTCGATCGATCTGGATCGGACAGATCCCGATCGATCAAAGAAAATTGCTCTCGTTTCATTGATGTAGAGGCTGATTCAGTGATCGACCTGATCCAGGTCGCTCGCATCAGGCTCTAGATGTGGACTCTCAACAGGTTGTCCTCGGAGAGGCCGAGGCGGCTGATGGGTGTCTGGGATTTTATTCCGCCGTGCGGGCGATGCCAGTTGTATCTGTGGGTCCAGACTGGGAGGTCTGCGGCGCGCTGGTCTGAGGTGTCGTAGGCCTTGGCGTATGCCCACTCCCTGAGGCTGGTCTGGATAAAGCGTTCGGCCTTGCCGTTG
>Ga0163153_10001607_pt1 | contig 35466 bp, 35 predicted proteins | sample OliLakLV19MP6IB1_FD_148629 | JGI IMG/M metagenome (GOLD analysis project Ga0163153, IMG submission 148629) | Freshwater microbial mat bacterial communities from Lake Vanda, McMurdo Dry Valleys, Antarctica - Oligotrophic Lake LV.19.MP6.IB-1 | ecosystem: Environmental > Aquatic > Freshwater >... | reverse complement strand
TCGATTTCGATGGTCCGTAACTGCCCGATGATCTCTTCCGCTGTATACCGTTTTCGTGCCATGCCCCCTCCTTTCGCCGGTCGAAAGCTTAACTCCAGATCCGGCTTGGTTTATAGGGGGCAGGTCAGTAGCGCGAGCTCCAGGAGTGACGGCTATCCCGCGTTCTGATGAACATATACCGATACAACTATTGGTTACGATCATAGCGATCTTTGCAATAGCCGTCGCGGGGTTCTTTTCCTACGATATCTATAAGTCTGCAAAGATTACGGACTCTTTGGTAAAGATTGAGAGTCTCGGTGATGTGCCTGCAAGACTTGAAAGAAGAGTTGAAGAGACAGAAAAGGATTTTGCCGAAACGCTACTGCGTCAAGAAGCAGAGCATCGAAAACGCATGGAAGAAATAGAGCAGAGGAACAATGAAGGTGAACGGAAATATAATAAAATTATGCGGAATCATAAAGAAGGCAGCCCCGGCGCGGAGCAGATAATATTCGCTCTTCTGAATAAGGCAGGCATTGGTCACGTATTCTCAGATCTCGCACAACAGGAGAAGGTGTTAAATATTGGAGAACAGGCCTTATCTTGGTGCACAACTTCCGCATTGATGAGGCAAACCGCATGAAGTATGTGAGCCACTTGAGTCATTAGTCAAAATAGAAGAAATGGCGCCGACAACCTTGGGCTTTAATCTATATTTCCTTTCGAAAATGGAACAGTTCAGAGGCAATAAGCAGAAGGCAGTCGAATGGCTAGAGCGCTGCAAGACAGAGACTCCTCAGATGTACAGTTACTTGATGGCACAAGATCCCGCGTATGACCTCGAATTAATTCGCCAGGATTTGCTGAAGAAAACAACGCGATGACTTCAAAAGGACGAAGATGGAAAAGCAAAATATTTGAGGTCAAAAATTTTGGGGCAGGCATGACTAATGACTTCGTTGGGTAGCAAGAAATGCTGTAGAGACCCTCGCGGAACAACGGTGGGCGCAATCAGGAGAAAAGCCTACCCACAGGGGATGGAGAAGACGAAGTTGTTGCTGAAGAGTATATAACCAGTGACGGAATATATGGATAGACCCTCATTGATTTTGGTTGGGGAGGTAGCGGAGTGAGCTGGACGACGAAGAAGCCGACAAAGACAGGGTGGTATTGGTATCGCGGTCAATCCGATGGAAATACCGAAAAAGTTCTCCACTTCATCGATGATGACGGAGATGGGCCCTACCTTGCAACGTCAGACGATCTGGCACTGAATGACTTAGCAGGCGAATGGGCCGGACCGGTTGAACCGCCACTGTCAAATCAGAGTCGTTAGAGAAACAGGTGTCGGAAGACTTTTCATGACAGAGTCGCGGCGATTTCAGGTGGAGAGTACGAGTCTTGCCCTCTGACATCCCACGGCACGTGATGGGAAACTGGTTCCTCTCGTCTCTCTGATTTATTTGGTTCCTTGGCTCACTTGGCTGAAGAACAAAACAAACCAGAAACACCAAGCAAACGAGATAGACCTCTACGTTTTAGCTGTGCAGGTTCACGAGACTTCGATTCTCGCCCCTCTCTCCACCTTGAGAAGATCGGCGGCGGAGGCTTCCTTCACGAAAATTTCTAGTTGGCCGTCGCTGTTGATGAGGGCAGATGGCTGTCCCACCTGCCCTTCGCTGTAGCTGGCTGCAAGTCCTTCGATGGTCCGCTCGCCGAGCCGGATGAACGGTTGCTTGCGCTGTGCGACAACACACACCTCTTCAAGATGTTGCGGGGTCAGGTTGGAAATAAGGTTGCCGAATCGATCGACGTGGACAATCTCTCCCACCAAGGCCATGGCTTCCCACTTCGGCTTCGCGATCGTGAAGGTCTTGCAATCATCAATGAGTCGCCCGAAAGACGCGAACGGCTGTTGCCTGGTCAGCCACGCCGCAGCCGGAGCAAAGAGATCGCGGCCGTCGAAGGTGGGACCTGGTGCTGTCAACCGATAGTCTTCATTCTCAATCGCACGCACTTCCATCTCGCCGTCTTCGGCAAGGACCGGCGTCAAGAGACCGTTGTCGGGAGCTAGAAAAAAACAGTGCGCGCTCTTTGCAATGAGGGGGCGCCGCGCGCTGCCGACGCCAGGATCGACAACGGCCACATGCACCGTGCCCTCCGGAAAATATCGATAGCAGGATTTCAGGAGATAGGCGGCGTCTTCAACCGAATGGGGCGGGACATGATGCGAGAGATCGACGAAGGTGGCGTGGGGATTAATGGTGAGGATCACCCCCTTCATACTCGCCACGAATGAGTCCCGATCGCCGAAATCGGTCAAAAGCGTGATGAGACCCGAAGGGTGCGGCACGCTAGAGCTCCTCGAAACGAATCTCCACCACCTCGTATTCGACCATCTTGACCGGAGTCTTGACCTCGACGAAATCGCCGACTCGCTTTCCGATCAGCGCCTTGCCAACCGGGGACTGAATCGAGATGCGGTTGACTTTCATATCGGCTTCATCCTGTCCCACCAGCGTGTACTCCCGCTTCGACTGCGACTCCTGTTCAATCACGAGTACCGTGGCGCCGAACACGATGGTGTCAGAGATTCGTCCGGCCGTTTCGATGATGCGGGCGTCGGCCAGCTTCGACTGCAGTTCCACAATCCGAGACTGGATGAATCCCTGGCGTTCCTTGGCAGCATCGTACTCTGCATTCTCGCTCAAATCGCCATGGGCGCGCGCTTCAGCAATGGCTTCGATATTTTTGGCACGCTCGACTTTGCGAAGACGATCGAGCTCTGCTTGGAGGGCTTCGTGCCCCTTCCTCGTAATCGGTGTCGGCATAGTCTGTGGCGTCCTCTATGAGAGGTGGTGATACTCCTGCAGCGACCGAATGGTGAGTTCCTTCTTGAGAATTGCTTCAATACCCATGACCGCCGCGCGTGCCCCCCGTATCGTCGTATAGTAGGCCAGGCCTTTGTTCAACGCCTCCCGACGAATCGACAAGGAGTCGGCATGCGACGATGCGGTACTCACGGTGTTCACGACCAAAGCCACCTGCCCGTTCTTGATATGGTCCACGACATGAGGGCGCCCTTCCATAACCTTGTTCACGGTTTCGGCAGGGACCCCGTAGGTACGCAAATACGCCGCCGTTCCACTTGTAGCTAGTACGGTAAACCCCAGCCGCTGGAGCTGCTGCACGACGTCCAGAGCCGCCGGACGATCACTTTCCTTCACACTGATGAAGGCCGTGCCTCCTTTCGGCAGCGGCGAACCAGCTCCTGCTTGGGACTTCGCGAAGGCCCATCCAAAATCCTGGTCGATGCCCATCACTTCCCCGGTGGACTTCATCTCCGGGCCCAAGAGGACATCCACCCCAGGAAACTTATTGAAGGGAAAGACGGATTCTTTCACGGACAAATGCAGAGGAGCAGGAGCCTCGAGCAACCCCAGCTCCGGAAGGCTCTTGCCCACCATGGTCTTCATGGCCAGCTTGGCCAACGGCACACCGATGGCTTTGCTGACGAACGGCACGGTGCGTGAGCCTCGCGGATTGACCTCCAGCACATAGATCGTGTGGTCTTTGATGGCAAACTGCGCATTCATCAGGCCGATCACGCCAAGCTCCAGCGCCAACAACTTCATTTGTCGACGAATCTCTTCAATCACGCTCTGATCGAGCGAATAGGGCGGCAATGAACAGGCCGAATCCCCCGAATGCACCCCGGCTTCTTCGATATGTTCCATGATCCCGGCCACCACGACGTTCGTCCCATCTGAAATGGCATCGGCATCGACTTCAATCGCGTCCGACAGATACTTATCGATCAACACGGGATGTTTCGGCGAGGCTTTGACCGCCGATCCCATATACTCCAGCAAGCCGGATTCGTCGTAGACGATCTGCATGGATCGTCCGCCCAACACGTATGAAGGCCGCACCATGACCGGATAGCTGATCTGCGAGGCGATCCGCAGGGCCTCGTCGACGGATCGGGCCATGCCACTCTCCGCTTGGCGGAGCCCGAGCTTATTCAAGAGGTCGCGAAATCGTTCTCGATCTTCCGCGCGATCGATGGCCTCAGGACTCGTGCCCAAGATGCGCACCCCGGCCTTGGACAAGGGCAAGGCGAGCTTGAGAGGCGTCTGCCCGCCGAACTGTAGCACAACTCCCAACGGCTGTTCGCGCTCGACGATGTTGAGGACGTCTTCCTCCGTCAACGGCTCGAAATAGAGCCGGTCCGAGGTGTCGTAGTCTGTACTCACCGTTTCGGGGTTACAATTCACCATGATCGATTCGATACCTTCTTCCCGAAGCGCCATGGCCGCATGGACACAACAGTAGTCGAATTCGATCCCCTGCCCGATACGATTGGGCCCCCCGCCGAGGATGATCACTTTCTTCCGGTCTGTCGGGCGCGCCTCACATTCGCTTCCGTACGTCGAATAAAGATACGGGGTATGGGCTTCAAACTCTGCGGCGCAAGTGTCGACGCGTTTATAGGTCACCCCTCTTCGGCCCTGGCCGCCATGGGTTCGCTGCTTCCTGATCGAAGCCGCGGTGGCACCAGTGAGCTGTGCGATACGATCGTCTGAAAAACCAAGTTCCTTGGCCTCCCACAAAAGAGATTCCACAAGCGCAGCTGGTTTCTTTCCCGCCTGACCGACCAGCAGGGCTTCAAATTGCATCAGCTCTCGAATCTGCTCCAAAAACCAGGGATCGATCTTCGTGAGGGCAAACAGGTCGTCATTGGACAGGCCGAGACGTATACCATCCGCCACGTGCCACAGTCGCTCGGCAATCGGGGTCCGCAGATGTTGGCGTACCCGCTCCAGCGCTTGTTCCCGATCGAACGCTTCAGGAAGACCTCGATCCAACCCCTCGCGCGAGGAAAGCCCGTTCATGTTCAACTCCAGCGAACGAATCGCCTTCTGCAGAGACTCTTTAAAGGTTCGCCCAATCGCCATCACTTCGCCCACCGATTTCATCTGCGTCGTAAGGGTGGGATCGGCCCCTCGGAACTTTTGGAACGCAAAGCGAGGGATCTTCACCACGACGTAGTCGATCGTGGGTTCGAATGAGGCTTTCGTCACACCGGTAATGTCGTTGGTGATTTCATCCAACGTATAGCCCACGGCAAGCTTCGCGGCAATCTTGGCGATGGGAAAACCCGTCGCTTTCGAAGCGAGCGCAGAACTCCTCGACACACGTGGGTTCATTTCGATGACCACCATGTCGCCATTCTTCGGATCCAGGCCGAATTGGACATTCGACCCGCCGGTATCGACACCGATCTCACGCATAATCCGAACCGCAGCATCCCGCATGCGCTGGTACTCTTTGTCCGAAAGCGTCATGGCCGGCGCGACCGTAATGCTGTCACCCGTGTGCACTCCCATCGGGTCCAGATTTTCGATCGGACAGACAATGACGACATTGTCTTTGATATCCCGCATCACCTCAAGTTCGTATTCTTTCCAGCCGATCAAGGACTCTTCAATCAGCAATTGACCGACGGGACTCATGGCGAGCCCCCACTCGACAATCTTCTCAAACTCTTCTCGATTGTACGCGATATTCCCACCAGTCCCGCCCATGGTGAACGACGGTCGAATGATCGCCGGAAATCCGATCTGTTCGAGAATCTTGATGGCTTCTTCGCGATTATGCGCCGTGCCGCTGGCCGGCACTCGCAAGCCGATTCGCTGCATCGCATGCTTGAAGGCTTCACGATCCTCGGCCTTATGAATCGCCTCGGCGGACGCGCCGATCAACTTGACCTCATATTTTTCGAGTGTCCCCCGCTTGACCAATGCCATCGTCGCATTCAACGCGGTCTGTCCCCCCATCGTCGGGAGCAGGGCGTCGGGCCGTTCGCGCTCGATCACTTTCTCGACGACCTCAACCGTAATCGGCTCCACATAGGTCCGATCCGCCAACTCAGGATCGGTCATGATCGTCGCCGGGTTGCTGTTGATGAGAATTACCCGGTAGCCTTCTTCTTTAAGCGCTTTGCAGGCCTGCGTGCCGGAGTAGTCGAACTCACAGGCTTGACCGATCACGATCGGGCCAGACCCGATCAGTAAAATTGACTGAATATCTGTCCGCCTTGGCAACGGAGACCTCGTTTCAGGTTCAGCTAGCTAGTTTGTGGCATCGGCCCGATCGTCGGCCGATATGGCGCGGGCGCCGGAGGCACTGCCCCGCCCCCCGGGCCATGATAGTGCTGGAGCGCCTCGGGCAGCCAGGCTTCGATCTGATTGATACGTGTCTCATCGGACGGATGGGTAGAAAGAAATTCAGGTACCGCCTGCTGCGACCGGAAACAGAGCTTCCCAATCATCTGCCTCGGGCAGCCACTCATGCGCTCCCAAAACGGCACGGCTTCACGCGGATCGTACCCGGCCTGCGCCATCAATCGAAGTCCGATGTAGTCGGCTTCCGATTCTTGTTTCCGATTGAAGGGCAACGACACATTGACCCCGTATGCCCCCAACAAGCCCTGGATCGCACCGGCATTGGCACTTCCGGATGCCGCAGCACCCAATGCGCCCAATTGCGCAATTTGGTCCAAGATACTCCGGCTCATGCGCTCCACCCCGTGGCGCTGCAACGCATGCGCGACCTCATGACCCATCACCGTCGCCAATCCAGCATCGTCTTTCGTATGTTTGAGGATCCCGGTGAAGATGGCCACCTTCCCGCCCGGGAGCGCGAAGGCATTGACCATCTTATCGTCTTGAATGACCGCAAACTCCCACTGATACTCCGGCTTGTTGGCGGCTTCAGCGATTTTTCGTCCCACGCGATGCACCAATTCATTCACTTCCGCGTTGTCACTGAGCGGTGCAGCCCGTAAGACCTCGCGGAATGCACTCAATCCGAATTGGAGTTCCTTCTCTTCGGAAAAAAAGATCACCTGATCGCGCGCCGTGCCTGGCGCCCGGTAACAACCGGTCAGGCTACCGAACAGACTCAGGGCCGTCCCAACCCCCAGGGCCGTGCAAAGGCTCATCGCCCCCTGGGCGCCCAGAGCCAGCATCGCCCGGCGTCCAATCGGCGTCGAGAATAATTTGTTGATCTGTTGATCTGTTGACTGTGCCATTGCGAGCAACTTCAAAACTCCCCATCGATCATCAGAAGATCGCCTGATCGTCAAATCGACACATTCTACTATGGCATCCAGAGATACATGAACTGCGGCGTCCCCCCCCGCACCATCGACAGTAAATCAAGATTGACTAACCCGGTGATGCCCGAACTCGTCCCGAACAGGCGCGAATAGATATTATTCTGATACTCCCCTCGCCGCCCATAGGTCACGACCCGCGCCTCCGTCAGACCCGCCTTCTTCTTGGCCATCTCGATCGCGTCATCAAGATACCCGATCTCATCAATCAAGCCTGCCGCCTTCGCCTGATCTCCGGAATAGATCCGTCCATCGGCCAGTTTCTTGATTTGATCGGGCGACAGATTGGGACGCCCCTCCTGCACCACGGCCAGAAAGCGATGATAGAACGAGTCAATCACGCTTTGAAAGATCCCCCGCTCCTCAGCCGTCATGACCCGAAAGGGTGAGCCCATGTCCTTGCGGGGTCCGGACGTGATGGCGTTGGCCTCAACACCCACTTTTTCGAGCAACCCACGGGCGTTGACGGTCAGCATGATGACGCCGATACTACCCGTCACCGTCGAGGGATGGACCAAAATACTGTCCGCCGCCATGGCGAGGTAGTAGCCCCCTGACGCCGCCACATCCATCATCGAAGCAATGACGGGAACCTTCCGCTTGGTTTTGAACTCCCGCAACTCATGATACAGGATGTCCGAGGCGGTCACGGTTCCGCCCGGACTGTTGATGCGAACGACCACGGCTTTGATCTTATCGTCCTTCGAAGCCCTCGTCAGCTCTTCCCTGAACGCGGCCAACATGTTGGGCTGCGGAATAAGGCCATCTTTATCGTGCGAGCTAATGACACCTGTCAGATCGAGCAACAGCACCTTTCCATCGCCCGTGCCACTGAGTTGCACTTCCTGCACCGGCCCTGACGGCTCAATGAGATTGACCGTGATGCAACCAGCCTGCAGACCGATGACTGCGAGGAGGCAGAGCTGAGCAAATATGACAGACCCTCTAACAGCCCACGGAAATACCGTTTCAGCATGCCAGAACTTCGATCGCCAGCAGGTTTGAGACGAGCCCGGTCTGTCTGGTTCATCTGGTCTCTCTGGATTGTTTCGTTCAACCAAAAAACCAGACAAACCAGACAAACTAAACAAACCAAATAACAGTCTTCTTGCGCTGGCGGACTTTTTCAGACTCCTGCTATGCATGCTGTTTCTCCATCAACTGAACAAACTCGGTGAATAAGTAAGCGGCGTCATGAGGCCCGGGAGACGCCTCTGGGTGATACTGCACCGAAAACACCGGACGATCCAGGCAGACCAATCCTTCGATCGAGTGATCGTTCAAGCTCAAATGTGTGACCGCGACTTGACCGAACGCTGTGTCGACCACTGGTGGTCGATCCGGAATCGCGCTGATCGGGTGAGCCACCTCCACGGAAAAATTGTGGTTTTGCGACGTGATCTCGACTCGCCTCGTGCGGAGGTCCATGACCGGATGGTTCGCCCCATGATGGCCGAACTTCAGCTTATAGGTTTTGAGCCCCAACGCGAGTCCGAGAATCTGATGCCCTAAACAAATACCAAAGATCGGATGGCGTCCAATCAATTGCCGCACCGCCTCGATTGCGTAAGGCACTCCCTCAGGATCCCCCGGACCGTTCGACAGGAAGATCCCGTCTGGCTTGAGGGCTGCAACCTGCGTTGCGGTGGTCGAGGCCGGGACGACAGTCACATCACACCCCACATCCACCAGCCGGCGAAGAATATTCAGTTTTACCCCGAAATCATAGGCGACGACACGCCACAGCCTGGTCGCACCGACCCCAGTCTTGTGATCGAGCGAGGGTGCCCACTCGCCCGATCCTTCCGTCCACCGATAGGCTTCCTGGCAGGTGACTGCTGTCGCCAGATCACGACCAACGATGCTCAGAGCTGCCTGGGCCTTCTCGACGGCTCGGCGGGGATCCCCCTCGACATGGGTAATAAGGCCCTGCTGCGACCCATGTTCGCGCAAGTGGCGGGTCAAGGCCCGCGTATCCAGCCCCTCGATGCCGACGATCTTCGCCTCATGCAGATAGTCTTGTAACAACTGCTGGCTGCGCCAGTTGCTGGCAAGTTGGCTTGCCTCCTTCACGATGAATCCCTCAGCCCAAATCCGTCGCGACTCGCCATCCTCCGGTGTCGTCCCGTAGTTTCCGATATGGGGAGAGGTCATCGTAATGATTTGTCCCTTATACGAGGGGTCGGTCAAGACTTCCTGGTAGCCGGTCATCGCCGTGTTAAACACGACTTCTCCCACCGTCTCCCCTTCGTATCCGAGGGCACGCCCCTCGAAAATCGTACCATCTGCCAATGCCAACCACGCTTTGTTCACGTGCGCGCTCCGTCCCAATAGAGAGACCGTTTTGCCTTGATTCCGATCAAGAAAATTCCCAGTACAAGATCAACCATGTAGATCCACCGAATCGGCTTCAACATACGAAACAATGCTTCGAAGGCCGCCTTCTTCGCCGCCTCTTCTTGCGCCGCAAAGGCCTGCGCTTGAAGCGCCGCAGCCGAGGGGTGCAGCCACACAATAATGAGTCCCGCAATCGCCGCCATCCCCACCAGCACCGCCATCTCGCCTCGACTGACCGCCACCGCCGGATCTCCCCTCCACCAGCGATACCACAATGCGGCCCACAGAATCGCCAGCGCCCCGATCATGAAGCGATGAAAGCCCTCAAACGCCCGCGTCAGAAACAAGCCGCCTAAATCCTGCCCACCAAACGTATTAAAGACCGCGGGAATAACCGCCCCGATGAGCACCAGTCCGCCGCCGACCCATACTCCCAGCGCCAGCCATTCAAGCGTGAGGCAACAGACCATCCCCCAACGGGACAGACGCAGCACCGGGCTACGACTCTGCCTGGCCGGCCTGGAATACCACTCGGCCACCCACGATCGTTGTCCTCACCCGGCCCTTCACTTTCCATCCGGCAAACGGGGTATTTCGGCTCTTTGAGCGAAATTTGGCTGGATCGACCTCCCACTGTTCCTGCTGATCGACGATCACCACATCGGCATCGGCTCCGACCGCCAATGTGCCTTTGGCCAATCCAAACACCTTCGCCGGAGCCGTACTCAACTTATCGACAGCCGACTCCAACGACAGGACCCCCTCATCAACCAAGGCGAAGGTCAATGGCAACGCCGTCTCCAGTCCGACGATACCGAACGGAGCTTCAGTAAATCCCAGTTGTTTTTCCTGTGTGGCATGCGGAGCATGATCCGTGGCGATAACATCGATCGTGCCATCGCGGAGACCTTGCTTGATCGCTTGCACATCCTTCCCCGTCCGAAGCGGGGGATTCATTTTGGCATAGGTATTATAGCCTCGAACCGTTTCTTCCGTAATGGTAAAGTGATGGGGGCAGGCTTCGGCTGTTACTTTTAAGCCGCGCGATTTGGCCTCCCGCACCATCCGGACCGATCCCTCCGTGCTGATATGCGCCAAGTGCAGCCGAGCGCCAGTCAGTTCCGCCAAGGCGACATTACGCGCCACCATCACATCTTCCGCTGCCGCCGGCATCCCGGGGAGCCCCAACTCGGTCGAGATGGCCCCTTCGTTCATACAGCCCCCCTCGGCGAGATGCAGATCTTCGCAATGATCGACCACCGGCACGTCGAAGGCCAATGCATACTCCATCGCTCGCCGCATGACCAGGCTGTTCATCACCGGCTTCCCATCATCCGAGATCGCGACACAGCCTGCACGACGCAAGTCTCCGATCTCCGCCAGCTCCTTCCCTTCCGAACCTTTCGTAATCGCGCCGATCGGAAACACATTCGCCAACCCGGCCGCCCGCGCACGATCGAGCATGAATTCCGTAATCGCTTGGTTGTCATTGACGGGATATGTATTGGGCATACAACAGACCGAGGTGAAGCCGCCGGCCACCGCCGCCGCCGCTCCGCTCTGAATCGACTCTTTGTATTCGAAGCCCGGCTCCCGGAAATGGACGTGGAGATCAATGAAACCGGGAAGGACCAATCGTCCCGTGGCATCAATCTTCGTGGCCACTGCGGGAGCTGTGAGATGCGGCCCCACCGCGACGATCCGACCTTCATCAATCAGCACATCGGCCACGCCATTGAACCGTCCCGGATCGATCACGTGCCCGCCTGTAATAAGAATTTGCTGATTTGACGATTGCTTCATATGTTCGCTGCTTCCTTCAATAATTTAATGTGTGCCACCATTCAGGGGTTCAGGCTGAAGGCTCCGGGCACAGGCTGAAGGCTTTTAGGCTGAAGGCCGGGAGTTCCGAACACTTCAGCCTGAACACCTTCAGCCTAGCTACCTGAATAATGACCATTCAATTGTTGCCTGACAAAAGATAGAGAATTCCCATCCGAACGGCCACGCCGTTCGCGACCTGATCCAGAATCACTGATGACAAACTGTCGGCCACCTCCGGGGCAATCTCGACCCCGCGATTGATCGGACCTGGATGCATCACAATCGCCCCAGGATCGGCCAATTTGACCCGCTCGGCCGTCAACCCGTAGAGCCGCGCATATTCGCGGATGGTCGGAAACAGCGCAATCCCCTGCCGCTCGAGCTGCAATCGCAACATCATGATAACCTGCGCGCCACGCAGCGCCTCGTCGAAATTGTAGTAGACGCGTGCTCCCAGTTTATCTACCCCACAAGGCATCATCGTCGGCGGCCCTACCACCCGAACTTCTGCACCCAACTTCACAAGCGCGTGAATGTTCGAACGCGCCACACGGCTATGCGCGACATCTCCGACGATCGCAACCCGAAGACCCTCGAACGACAATCCACGCTCGCGAATCGTATACAAATCCAAGAGGCCTTGCGTCGGATGCTCATGCCATCCGTCTCCTGCATTGATCACGGAAGACTTCACCCCGCGGGCCAGGGTCTCGGCCGCCCCGGCCGAGGGGTGACGCAAGACAATAATATCCGCCTGCATCGCCTCGATATTGCGCGCGGTATCGAGCAACGTTTCCCCCTTGACCATACTGCTCGACGACGGCGCGAAGTTGATCACATCAGCACTCAGCCGTTTCGCCGCCAACTCAAACGAGGTGCGTGTCCTGGTACTGGGCTCAAAGAACAGATTAACCACAGTGCGTCCCCGGAGTGCCGGAACCTTCTTGATTTCCCGACCGGTCACTTCCTTGAACGAATCGGCTGTGTCCAGGATCAACCTGATCTCATCCACCGACAGAGGAGCTAGGCTTAAGAGGTCTTTGCGTTTGAGACTCATCGTTCCCTCCACCCTAGACCTTGAGGATCACTACCCGATCATCCTCGCCTTGTTCTTCCAGCAGCACTTGAATCTTCTCTTCCCGAGATGTGGGAATATTTTTCCCGATAAACGTCGCCTTGATCGGCAACTGACGATGGCCTCGGTCGACCAAGACGGCAAGTTGAATTTCTGCCGGTCGCCCCAGATCGATCAACCCATCCATCGCCGCGCGAATGGTTCGACCCGTAAACAACACGTCATCGACCAGCACAATGATCTTGTCGGAAATATCAAACGGGACCGACGTCTTGCGGAGAATCGGTTGCTCCTTCCGCAAGGAGAGGTCGTCCCGATAGAGGGTAATGTCCAATTCGCCAATCGGCACCAACGCCGCTTCAATCTCTTGGATCCGCTTCACCAACCGATGGGCCAGATGCACCCCCCCGGTTCGAATCCCAACCAACGCTAGCGCCTGCACACCCTTATTCCGTTCGAGAATTTCATGGGCAATGCGGGTGACCGCCCGTGCGATATCTCCCGCATCCATCACCAGCCGTTCGTGTGGCCGATCTACTCGTATCGTCATCATCGCCTCGTTCTCATCGCACGACATCCATACGCTTCACGTCTTACGCTTCATGCTTTACGTCTAACGTTTCACCTTTCACGTTTCACACTAAGCAGGATGCTCAAACAGGCTGTCCAGCAAGGCCGCAGCGAGTAAAGACCGGAAGCGTACCCTCTGGGGTACGTTGAGGATCTGAACGAAGCGAGAACGCCGCTGGCGGACTGTTTCAGCATCCTGCTTGGTATAAAAAAACCCTCTCATCGAATTCCGACGAGAAGGTTGAGATGTGTCGACAGACACGAAGATGCTTGAAGCCCATGGGTACTCCTTGCCCACCTCGCAGGATGAGCATTAAAGGTTCCCGTATCTTACTGAGGCCGGAGGAATCCTGTCAAGTTACAAGACGTACCGACTCAGGTGTTCAGGCTGAAGACTGAAGCCTGAAGTGTTCAAAACTTCGAACTCAGAACCCAGAACTCAGAACTCAGAACTTCCTGACCCCGCCCGTCTCGCGCTTCTCGGACAGGCTCCTGCTAGGAGCCTGTCCGACATTGCCGTTCATGACGAGGCGAAGGAGGAGCGGCCAGATGCGAGGCCGATCAGAGGTTTGACTTGTTAGGGTATCGTCTCAGTGAAAACGGGGTGACCGTGGCCAGAACCGCCGAAGCAGCCTCCACATCAAATACCTCTTTATCGAAGGAATTATCCGAGAATCTGCGCGAGCACCTGCCGTAGAAGCGCATGATGGGAGGAGTGAGCTGTCCAAGCTTCTTGAGGATCAGCGCGGGGTCGATGGTCGTTAGCACCGGTTTGAGGACTGAAGGCTTCAACAAACCGGCTCCTTGCCAGTTCTGAACCTCGACCTCGCCGACTAAGCCTAACGTTGGCCGCTGACTCGTAACCGCCATGATGATCAGATCTGGTCGGTCGCGATGATAAGCAAGACTGCTTTTGACGACTGCAGGTCGGCGCTTCGTCGTGGATTGATCGGTAAACGGAAACGGTACGAGGACGATATCCCCGAACTCATAGCCGGTCATAGTCGGCGTCGGCGGGGTTGTCCCAGACGTAGGTAAAAGCGGGTTCGGCTAGTCGGCTAGCCGCATGGGCAAGACAAAGCTCATCGGCCTGGCGTTGTGCGAGAAAGTCCACAAAATGCTCCACTTCCACCACGCGCTCTGGAGCAAGCTGGCGAAGTTTTTCAAGTAGCATTTGTTCGTGTACTTTCGTCATGCCTCGCAACCTCTCTGTAAATAAGGGTACCTCGCATGATCCGAAATAGCAACCCGATGTATCACAGCTGTCAAGACGTACCGACTCAGGTGTTCAGGCTGAAGACTGAAGTGTTCAAAACTTCGAACTCAGAACTCAGAACTTCCTGACCCCGCCCGTCTCGCCCATCCCGCTTGAGTGTGGACGATCGAATGGAAACCATCCCCCCCTAAAGAGATCACTCGGGCGGCTTGAGCTCTTCTAACGTGAATTGCTTCGGGAGGAGCACCGGAACCACGATACCGATGGGATCACCACGCTTGATGGTCGTTGGCTTCGTGAGTTGCAACAAAAAGTTGGCGGTGAAGGCGTCATAGTCCGGGAGCCAGTCGTACATATTCGGCGTGCGTTTATACTCTTGGGTCTTCATCCCCTCCCACACAAAAAACGTCCGTTCTGGGTAATGATAAAAGTGGTTCGGCACATCCTTCATCATCAATCCCACCTGCTTGGGATAGTAGAACCGAATACCACAGCAGAGCTTGGGATACCCGCTGTTTAAGATCAAATCGACATACATTCCTGAAAACGACTTGTAACCAAGAATCCGCTCTTCCGGCAAGATCGGCGGCGCTTGCCACTTGACCCCATCGGCCGTTCGGCGAATCTTGCAGTCCACCGGAGACCGAATGAGCCAGCCGTACTGGCCCACTGTTCGCACCGGTCCACAATCATCGGGGATCACTTTGTAACCCTCGACCGCCACAGTCCGCTGCTCGTTCAGCGACATCCCGGACAACAACGGCCGATGCGGCATGAAATCGAGCTTCAGTCGCTCCGGCGCGATAGCAGTCGAATACTCCCGTTCCCAATAGATGACGATCTTGTCGCTCGGCCCCTCGCCGGCAATCTGTTCTGGAGTCAACTCGCTCATAATGCCCCCGCAGGATAACCGAGCGAGACTGGCGGGACGGGCGAGACAAGGTGGGAATCCAATCTGTCCACGTCGCGCCTTTCTCGCATGTCTCGCGCTTCACGCACTAGGCCCCTAGCCCTTCTTCATGTGGAATAGTGTCAGACCAGCCCTTAGCCTTGCTTTCGGAAGGATCGTGCGATGCACCAGAAAGGTGGGAAGTTGTTCGACCGGTTCTTCCCAGCAGACGTGGAGTCCATGGGACGAGCTGAGCCGACCCAGCTGTGCCGGACCAATGACAAACGCATGGCCTCCTCCCCGAAGCATTCGACTGACTCCCTTCATGCGTTCGGCCAGGCTGGCCGGTAGATCTCCGCTGTCGTAGGGCACCCAGTAGTAGACCAAGTCATAGGAGTGAGGGGCTTCCCGATCGTGCTGGCCTTGGTCAGAAACGAATTGAATGTGTGAGAGCCAATCCCACCGCTGCAACTTGGCACAGACGTTCCAGAGTTGCTGCGCCTGCTTTTGCGCAAAGGCCGGATACCGTACCAGCGCGGTGTAGTCTCGCGGCCGATCAAACATGATGCAGGTCGCAATCACAGCATCGCCATTGTCGATGAGCACACGCTCGGCATGCAACAGAGCCGCGCCGATTTCCCGATCCTGCTCACCCATATCTTCTATGTAATCGGCCACGAAAGATTGCGCCGCGCACTCACCGATTTCAGATTCGTCTTCCGGATAGAGCATCACCGCGCCGTAGGCGTCGGCAGGATGGATGAGCGGAACCCCCTGGACAAAAACTGACCGCCAGTCGACAGGGCTCATGGCCACAGGCGTATCGGTCTGTTCCAGACTCCCCTTCGGCAGGGGCACCGCTAACGTCGTTGCACGATCTCGATCCTTCAGGATAATCTGCGCTTCGACAATCTCTGCACTCCGATCGCATGGAACAAATCGACGGCCTTTCGGACTTAAATAGGAGAGCCCGGAGGAATCTGACGCGACTGTCACCTTGTGCAGCAAGCCGCCCTGGAAGCTCATGCAAGCCCCCGCGCGCTGATCGAAATATCGAACCGGCATCGTACCAGCCGGCAGCCACGTTACTTGATTAGACCGTTCAGGATTCATGAAAAGCGTGAACGGGTTACTTCCATCAGGCACCTGCGGGGTAAAGAAGCTACTAAACAAGCGGAAGGCTGCTTCCGATGGATAGGTGGGAATACCTCGGTATCGCAAGGGTCGGGGGGTCTGGTTCCCCTCATTCTGATCGTCGTAGAGTCCGCGAATCAATTCAAAGACCGCGGATCCCGTGCCCGGCAACAGTGACTGAAAGAGTTCGACGACCGGTAGAAAATCGATAGAGGACCAACTCATCGCCCCCATACAGGACATGAAGCTGGCCCGCTCGAAATCCCCGTCCTGAAGCACATAGAAGGCATCTTTTCTCTGACGGATCGTCGCCCTACCGGTCGGTTCGATCAGGAGATCCTCATCACGATAAAAGAATCGCACTTCCTCGAGCGGGACCCGGAGAGCCTGTGCGGCCATCGCACGTAAATCATCGGCCTTGAGCTGCTGCCAGCCAGGCTTCCTGGCGAGATTGAGGCTGGTTTCATTCACCAACCCGACCGGCTTCAACCCGACCCATTGGCCCCAATCCAAGCGTATCCGAGCGCGGCGGAGGATCACATTGCCTGTGACGTCAGTCCCCCACTCGCATTCATGCAACGGGTTTCCTGCTGGATCGGTCGCCAGAAACCGGCGACCGTCCGGTCGATAGAAGACAAGATGCCCGGTTGACTGTTCGAGGCAACGGCCTCCAGCTGCGGCAAGATCGCGAGCCAATACATGATTCCCGGAGAAGCTGATGTTAGCGGGGTTGGCGAGCGCTGAGGGATTCACAAGACATGATCTCAATTATGCTGCGAACTGCTCAAACAAGCCGGCCAACGAGACCACAAGGAGAGAAAACCCCGAGGAGGTACATACCAAGCTTCGCTTGAACCGCTCGCTTCGATCAAATGCGAGCGGATAGTCACTTTGCCTCAAGTATCCTTAAATCGGTACGTTGAGGGATTCGCACGACTGAGAACGAAGTTGGGGGCCTGTTTCAGCGGCCCACTTATTCGCGGACTTGCCCGCTCCCCATGACGATAAACTTGAAGCAGGTCAATTCTTCCAGCCCCATCGGGCCTCGGGCATGGATGCGGGACGTGCTGATCCCGATTTCTGCTCCCAGCCCGAATTGATAGCCATCGCTCAACCTGGTCGAGGCGTTCACCAACACCGCGCTGGCATCGACCTCGCGCAGAAACCGCATGGCCTTTGGATAGTCGGAGGTCACGATGGCTTCCGTATGGTGTGAGCCATATTTGGCAATATGCTCCATCGCCTCATCGACGTTCTTGACCACTTTCACCGCCACGGTGAGATCGAGGAATTCTTTTCCGAAATCATCGTCGCTCGCGGGTGTGGCCGACGCTGACAACTGACAGGTTTTCTGGCAACCGCGGACCTCGACCTTAGCCGCCACTAACTTATCAATGAAGGGGGCGAGCCAGTGACGCGCAATGCCCTGATGGACTAAGAGGGTCTCCATCGCATTGCAGGTCGACGGCCGCTGCACCTTTGCGTTGAAACAAACCCGCTCCGCCATGGCCGGATCGGCATCGGCATCGACATAGATGTGACAGACACCGGCGTCGTGCTTGATGACAGGGATCGTGGCGTGCTCGCTGACGACACGCATCAACGATTCGCCGCCGCGCGGGATAATCAAGTCGATATAGCGATCTTGCTTCAACAGAAGAGGAACCAGCTCACGGTCGGCCCGCGCGACAAAGCTGATCGCCCCGGCGGGAACACCGGCTTTCTCTGCCGCCTCCGATAGAACCGTCGCAATCGCCGTATTCGAATGGATCGCCTCGCTCCCTCCTCGAAGCACGCAGGCGTTCCCGGACTTTAAACACAGGGCGGCGGAATCTGCCGTGACGTTCGGGCGGGACTCATAAATAATTCCAATGACGCCGATCGGAACCCGCACGCGCCCCACCTGCATCCCGTTCGGCCTTGTCCACATCTTCGGCATCTCACCAAGTGGATCAGGGAGCGCAGCCACTTCGCGAAGGCCCGCCGCCATTTCGACAATTCTCTCCGCCGTCAGACGCAGCCGGTCCGCCATCGCCTGCTTCTCCGGCGCAGTCCCGAAGGCCTCCAGATCCAGTTCGTTCGCCACCAGCAGCGCATCCTTCTGCTCTTCCAGCGCCTCGGCCATTGCGAGAAGGGCCCGGTTCTTCACCACAGTCGAAAGCGTAGCCAGTCGGCCCGCAGCACCTTTTGCCCGCGTGACCAATTCATTGACATACTCAGGAATCGGTATGGGCGCGACCACTTCTGTGCCTACCGATTCGATGGGTTCAACTGATGATTCCGCCTGGTTTCTTTGGTCAGACAGCATAAAAAATATTCTTACCTCATGACGTTAGGACAGGAACAGGATACAGCGGGAGTTTCAACGCGGTCAAGACGACCATTTGTAAAATAGGCTCGCGAGACAGGCGAGACGGAGGAAGGTTCAAGGTCAGAAGTTCGAGGTTTTCAGAGTTTCGAACCCTTAACTTCGAGTCGCGCCTTTCTCGCATGTCTCGCACGTCACGCGCCAGGCTTCAGGCTAGATCACTTTTTTGAAGTAGTCGATCGTGCGAAGAAGAGCCTCCTCTAGCTGTACTTGAGGCTCCCATTTCAGGAGCGCGCGCGCCCGGCTGATATCGGGCCGTCTGACTTTGGGATCATCGGCGGGCAGCGGATGATGGGTGATGTGGCTCGATGAACGGGTGAGTTCCAGTACCAATTTTGCGATCCCCAAGACAGTCAGCTCGCGCGGGTTCCCGATATTCACGGGCTCATGCATGCTGGTTCCGTTCTCGTCCTCTTCCTGCCTGAGGAGGAATTTTCGGTCCGTCCGTTGCTCGACCGACTTGTCTGAGTCCAGAAGAAGCAGACCAGTGATACCGCGGACAAGGTCGTCAACGTAGCAGAAACTCCTGGTCTGAGATCCATCGCCAAAGACACTCAGCGGTTTTCCCTGGAGCGCCTGGACGATGAAGGTCGATACGACGCGTCCGTCATTCGGCCGCATGCGTGGTCCAAATGTATTAAAGATGCGCACGATCCTGGTATCGACCGCATGATAGCGGTGATAGGCCATCGTGATGGCTTCTGCAAAACGCTTGGCCTCGTCGTACACGCCACGGGGGCTAATGGGGTTGACGTTGCCCCAATAGGATTCAGGCTGTGGATTCACAAGCGGGTCCCCATAGACTTCCGATGTGCTGGCCAAGAGGAACCTCGCACCCTTCGCCTTAGCCAGGCCAAGAACCTTATGCGTACCTAAGGCACCAACCTTCAGCGTGGCAATAGGAAATTCAAGGTAGTCTTGCGGGCTCGCGGGTGAGGCGAAGTGCATCACCGCATCCAGGGGACCTTCAATATGCAGATAGTCACACACATTGTATTTGACAAAAGAAAATCGCTCGTGCCCGAGCAGATGGGCGATATTTTCGACCCGCCCGGTGAGGAGGTTGTCCATACAGATCACGGAATGTCCGGCCTGCAGCAGCACATCGGAGAGATGACTCCCGAGAAACCCGGCTCCGCCTGTAATAAGGATACGCATACGAGATTCCTCTTTTACGCTTCTCTCATCGCGAATGCCATGGAATTTTCCAGAATCAATGTAACTACTCAGGCAGCCAGGTAGATAGGCTGAAGGTGTTCAGGCTGAAGTGTTCGGAACTCCCGGCCTTCAGCCTAAAAGCCTTCAGCCTGTGCCCGGAGCCTTCAGCCTGAACACCTGAGTAGGTGCGAATCGATAGGAAGGTGCTACGGATTCATGGACGGCTGCCCCTGAGTTGGCGGGGCTACTGGAGCGCTTCCGCCAGGAGTGATCAACGATCCCGACGTTGGTGGAACGCCAGAACTGAGCACCCCTGGTGGCGTGATCGGAGCTGATGAGGGACTCGGGTGTTGAAAAACCCAATCATGATAGGTAGCGCGTCCCTCGAAATGCCGGACAGCAGGGGGAAAGTTGTGCTGCCGGAATGGCTTTGCGCGGCTCTTGCTTCGAACCCCCATGATCCCGCCTGTCGGTGCCCGAAGATACTCCCATTCTCCATGCCCCATTGGATCAAGATACACCTTGCGCAAGAAGGGTTTGGGCAATCTCGTGAGATCAGCCAATGTCTGGGGATAGACCTCACCCGGCATCACGCGGCCTGCCTTGATTGTCGCGGAATAAAATGCGAGGGCATTTTGAATCTCGATCCCTTTGGCCATAAGATCCGCCTCAAGCTCCCGCTGCACTATTACCTTCCATTGTTTCGCAGCAGCAGTCGTGGCAATTCCGATGAGGACGATCGCAAACATAAGCATGAGGTAGGTTACCCCACGCTCGTTCATGACGCGTTGCCGGCGGCTGATACCCATAAGAAACGCTAGCAGGCTTCGGAAAAACTATGTAGGCACGCCAGACCTTCACTGGCCCGCAGGTCTTGGACAACAGGAGAACACATCCGCAGGATGCTCAAAAAGGCCGTCCAGCAAGGCCGCAGCGAGCGAAGAGGCGAGGCGTACGCTTCGGTACGTTGAGCCTCTGAGCGATGCGAGAACGCCGCTGGTGGACTTTTTCAGCATCCTGCTATGGCTGCAACGGAGCTTCTTCAGAAAGCATCACCGTATACTCCAGTCGTGACTGGCGGTCTTGCAACGTGACACTCTCTTCCGTGATGACCTTCACCACGACGTGATCCTCTACAGTTTCTCCGGACCTGACGACATGGAGATCGTCATTCTTCGTGAGCACAGCCAGTTCGCGATTTTTCCGCCACCCCTCCTCCATGCGCACAAACCCGAGATAGTGGAATTGTGCCAATCCGGCAAGGACCTCCTCTTGGTGCAGTGCCTGCGCCGAGCCAGGATCGAACTCTGGCTCGTCTGCGCGAATAGCCCCCGAGTCATCCGAGCGAGGCGGCGCAAAGATATTACGTGGCTGCGTGAAGGTCATCTCACGTTGAGTCCGTGTTGCTGCGAGGAGATCGAGCTGCACGTGCAACCCCTCGACGGTTCCACGGGTTGCTCGGAGCGTGGAAGCAAGGCCACTCACATTCGTCAACGACACACGCACGGGCTCTTCCACGCCCCGCCACGTCCAAACAAGAATCCCACCCCAGAGCAGGCCAAGCGCAGCCAATGCCGCCACTTTCTTTTGATTCGTAGTCATCATATCTAGCAGACTGCAAAAAAACTGTTTTTGCACGCGAGAGTGGCGGGAAAAGCGAGACGAGCGAGACTCGAAGATTCAAGGTATGAAGTTCGAGGTTTTCGGAACTTCGAACCCCGAAATTCTGTTCGCACCTTGTCCGCAGTCAAAGCGGCAGTGCCCCGGCTGACCCTCGCTTCACGTTTCACGTTTCACGCCTCACGGTTCCTGTTCAGCCTCCTGCTAAGCGCTACTGAACCACGGGTTTATCTGACTCGCCTCTAAGGTATGTGGCAATCTTGATGTTGAAGGTCAACGTCTGGTTCTGCTGCGCGCCTGAGGGCACAAGTTCCAAATCCTCGATGTATACTATTTCCTCGGCCGTCTCCACGTCATAGAGAAACCGTCGAAGGTCCTCGTAACGACCGGTCATCGTGCCCTGAAGCACACCCTTACTCGTGTTGGCCACCGGCGTGGGCTCAGTCTTGTAGGAGAGCGCCGGGAGGATCACACGATCACGCTTCGCCTCCTCAGTAATGCCCAGTGCTAAGGGAGCAAAATCCCGTTCAACCGGCAAGACCGACCATACCTGCGCAAGATCCTTCCGCGCTTTCTGAGCCTCTTTATGGTGTGTGAATTGTTGACGGGCCTGATTCCATTCCAACTCCAATTTCTCCCGACTCTGCTCGGCCCCACCAATTCCAACGGTGCGGACCACCCACAAGGCTCCGGTCAACAGCAACAGCAACGCAAACCATGGGATCAAGGTCCCGTAGGGTTTTCGTAACTGTTGGAGGATGAAATTCATAATAATGCTCTACCAGGCTACGCAAAACTGTTGACACGCGAGACTCGCGGGAAAGGCGAGACGAGCGAGACGCGAATGTTCGAGGTTCGAAGTTCGAGGTTTTCGGTACTTCGAACCCCGAACTTCTGGTCGCACCTTGTCCGCAGCTCCCCGGCTGACCCTCGCTTCACGTTTCACGCCTCACGCCTCACGGTTTCGTTCATCATCCTGCTATGCACCCGGCTGTCGATAATGCAACGTCAAGTCAAACTCAACCAAGCCATCCGGCCCCACCCGATGCTGGTCCAATACAGGATCGCGGAAGACGGCGTGGTCTTGCAATGTGACTGTCAATGCCGTCACATCTTCGACCGTCACAGCTAACCCTGTCATGTGTACGACCGCGCTCCCCGGGTCCAGGCGTATACTCTTAATCGACACATTCCGGGGAATTGCCGCTTCAAGCGCGGACAGAAACTGTGTCCAGGAAAAATGCCGTTTTGTGAGCAACTGGTTCGCTAAACTGACTTCGGCCTGTAGCTGTTGCAATGAAGGGCCGGAGAGATCAATGCCTTCCTGTTGGGCCTCGGCAAGGAGCTGTTGATCTTGCATACGAACATGATCGATGCGTGCTTGCATGTCGTGCCGGTCGCGCATCGTCATCACGGTCTGGGTCACACTCCAGAGGATGGAGACCCCCATGATCCCGCTTAGTGCAACCAACAGCAGACGGGCAGGCGCGACATACCACCGATATCGGCTACTCAAATCGATATGAAAATACCCCACCCCCCCTGGCTTCACCATAAAACTGCTCGTCGTGCCGGCGAGCGTACGAAGGAAGGTCCGTCCATGTGCCATCGTTTAGATCACTCCCGCCACGGCAGGAAGCGTCGCCCACGAGGTACTCCCCCCGTCATGAGTCCACCCCAACCGTTTAACCGCTTCCCAATCCAGTCTCTCCGTCGACAGGCCGAGTGCGCTGTTCAGCGCCGATTCAAGTGTCGGCAACGGACTATCGCTGGCGAGGACAACCTCCGTGACGTTCAGACCGGGATGATGCGCGCGGCACGCACGAAGGGACGCCGCACATTCCTCGACTATGTTGTCGACCAGGTCTCCACCAGGGTTTTCTTCACCCTCTAGACCGTCACCACTCAACAGCTTCGTCCGAACAAAAACCAATCGGCCTTCCTGCATGACAAAGCAGGTCAACCCGCCGTCCGATACACTGACCCAGAGCAAATCATGGCCCAACCGTTTCCGGCCACCTGCCGCTTTCAACCAGAGATTAAACAGACGATAGCTGGTCACACCGACTTCCTGCGGAAGCAACCCGACCGACTCACAGAGGGACTCGTATTGCTTTAAAATCGCTTCTTGAATCGCCACGACAAGAACCGCATGGGCGCGCTCGTCCCCTGCCCCAGGTGAAGAGAACCCCTGCCAGACAATCTTGGCCCCGGCCAGGGGTAACAGCTGTTCCTGCCCCAGACGCCAGCGAATCAGCGCCTCTTGTTCTTCCACCTGTGCCGGGAGTTGTTCCAGCTGCAACACAGTCGCGCGCACCGACAGATCGGGCAACAACAACACAATCGGGCGCGGAACGTCGGACCGCCATACACGCCCTGCGGACTGGAGTTCTCGACTGGGCCCCGCCAGCGACCGAAGACGACTTTCGACCGCAGACATATCTGTCAGATTCAGATCCATAGGGGACAGCTTGATACTCCCGGCCGGTGTCGGCGAGAGGACACAGCGGTAGCGATACCGCCCTCGCCAGGTGCGAACGGCCTCTCCCCAGGCGAGGCTCTGCGCTCCGATTTTCAAGCACTGCCGCGGACGGCTAGTGGTCAGTCCCCACATCGCTTACCCTTCCTCGCTAAACGTCACTCGATTGATCTCCCGCAAGGTGGTGGAACCTTCCAGCACCTTTCTGAGTGCGGACTGCCGCAACGTAATCATCCCGCCGGTCACCGCGCGATAGCGGATCTCGGACAGGGGACGCTCGGCAAGAATCATTTCTTTGATTTCATCGTTTAGATCCAGAAATTCCGTGATGCATTTTCGTCCGCGATACCCAGTGCCATGGCACTCCTGGCATCCTTTGCCTTCATAAAATGGGACATCCTTATATCCCTCGAAATCGAGACCGGACTCTTCTGCCAGCGCCTTGTCGAGCTTGACCGCCACTCGACAGGCAAGACACACCATTCGAACAAGCCGCTGTGCCAACACACAGTTCAACGCCGCCAGGAAGTTGTAGGCATCGATTCCCATTGACGCAAATCGTCCGATGACATCGAACACATTATTTGCGTGCACCGTCGTCAAGACCAAGTGGCCGGTGAGCGACGATTGGATGGCGATTTGTGCGGTCTCTGCATCGCGGATCTCACCGACCATGATCTTGTCAGGGTCATGACGTAAGATCGACCGAAGCCCTCGCGCGAAGGACAGGCCCTTCTTCTCATTCACGGGAATTTGCACGACCCCCGACAGCTGATACTCGACCGGATCTTCGATCGTGATCAGCTTGTTGTCCTTGATATTCATCTCCGTAATCGCCGCGTACAGCGTCGTCGTCTTGCCACTTCCGGTCGGACCGGTCACCAGCACCATGCCGTAGGGCCGCGTGATCGCACGCCGAAAACGCTTCAGATCTTCCTCATTGAACCCGAGTCGTTCCAACCGCAACGCCGACACACCCGTGGTGATCGCCTCGCGGTCGAGAATACGAATGACGACCGATTCACCGAACACACTTGGGAGGATTGAGACACGGAAATCGACGGTCTTTCGCTCCAGCCGCATCCGGAAGCTTCCATCTTGCGGTACCCGCCGCTCGGCGATGTCCAGATCCGACATGACTTTCAGCCGCGAGACCAACGGCGCATGGAGACGGATATCGAGCGGCTCCATAGCCGGAATAAGAATTCCGTCAACCCGCAATTTCACCTTAGTGGCACGATCGGCGGCTTCTATGTGAATATCGCTGGCCCGACGCTGCAGCGCGCTCAGGAGAATCGAGTCCAGCAGTTTGACCGCAGGGCTTTGATCCTCCCCCGCGTGATCGATCGTGAGGACTTCCTCTCCCCGCTCGTCCTCCTTCACCAGCACGGATCGATACTCGGCCTCGAGCTCCCGAAGGGCTTGACTGGAGCCTTCACTGCGTTCTAAGGCCGTCAGAATCGCACTCCTCGGGCTCACCACCAGGTCCAGCGGGCGCCCCAAGATCAGCTCCAACTCATCTAGTGCCAGGAGATCCTGCGGGTCGGGGATGGCAATAGTCAGGCGCCCTTGGTGCTCTACAATCGGTACGAACGGATGCCGCTGCATGAGTTTCACCGACATGGAGTCATAGAACGACTGGTCGACCCGGAACTCCGTCAGAACATTACAGGGCAGGTCAAACTGCGCCGCCAACGCACTCGCCAACTGATCCTCAGAGAGCAGCCCCTCGCTCACCAAGGTCTGGCCGAGGGCTGCGGTTACACCACCCAGTCGGCTAAGCACTTGGTCAAGCGTCTGTTTCGGCAGAACCCCCTGCCGTACGAGAACCTCCGTCAGCGTTGGTCGTGTCACAGTCCGTGCCATAGATTCCTAGTCACTCCTCACCACATGATCGCAATTGGTTTGTCTCGTTTATTTGGTTTGTTTGGTTTCTCTGGGTCAAGCAACAAAACAAACCAGATGAACCAGATAGACCAGACCAACCAGCGCTACACCGCCCCGGCCATTTGAAACACCGGCAGATACATGATAATGACGATCGCACCCACTAAGACCCCCATGATCAGAAGGAGGACCGGTTCAATCCACGTCGTCAGTTGCGTGAGCCGGAGATCCAGGTCTCCTTCATAGAATTCAGCCACGTCATGCAACATCGTGGGCAACGATCCGGTTTCCTCCCCGACCGACAGCATCTCCACCGCCAATTTGGGAAATACCTTGGGACGATCCAGGGCGGCTGCCAGGGTCGTCCCTTCGCGAATTTCCGCGACCGCAGCCGCGACTCCGACCGACACATACCGATTGGAGATGGCGCCCCGTGCAATAGACAACGCATCCACAAGCGGAGTGCCTCCGGCAAGGATCGTCGCAAGGGTGCGCGTGAGCTGGACCGTATAATGCTTCACGAAAATCGGTCCCAAGACGGGCACGCGCAATAACAACCGATCCACGACGAGCCGCCCGACCGGCGTCACATAGTAGGCACGGCCTGCGAGCCCCAGCGCGGCAAGCCCCACCAATCCAGGCAACACGTAGGCTTGGCCCCCCGTCACCAAATCGAGCAACAGTTGCGTGGCAACCGGTAAAGACTTCGACGTCTCTGCGTAGACCGACACGAACGTCGGCACGACGTACGTCAACAGAAACCCGATGACGGCAATCCCGACAAGCACGAGGAAACCAGGATACGCAAGGGCTTTTGAGACCTTCTGCCGCAGCCCGATCATCAATTTTAAATACGCAATGAACCGCTGCAGCACCTCGGCCAAATTCCCTGATTGCTCTCCGGCTTTGATCGTCGCGATATACAATTCTGAAAAATGGATCGGGTGTTTTGCCAGCGCCTCCGAAGCCGACGCCCCTCCACGAATATCTTGTCGGACCGTCCGCAGGGTCTGCTGAAATCCTGAGTGGTTGGCTCGCTCGATCAAGAGATCCCATACCCGCAACACGGGAAGACCGGCTTTCACGAGGGCGAGCAGCTCTTGATTGAATACTAAGAATTCCTGAAGCGGGAGCTTTCCAAACGCATGCCAGCCCAGACCCAGACCGGTTGTGGCCGCACCCCGCCGCTGCAACCGAAAGACGAGGAAGCCCTGACCCTCGAGTTTGGCCCGGACGAGTTGTTCTTCCTCACCCTCAATCTGTCCATCGAGGGTTGAGCCATCAGGACGGGCCACTCTGTAAGCAAATACAGGCATGGTAACGGCTCAGGTGTTCAGGCTGAAGGCTCCGGGCACAGACTGAAGGCTTTTAGGCTGAAGGCCGTGAGTTCCGAACACTTCAGCCTGAACACCTTCAGCCTATCTACCTGAATAGTGACCAGGCCTGGTAAGCCCTGCACGAATGTCAGGCAGACAACCGGGAACCGGAATGTAGGCTTACGGCGCCGACGCGCCCCTGTCAGCACCGATCCCGTCCATGGGCCGATCTTCCGATAACCGTAGCGCCTGGCCAATGACAATCGTATTGTCGGTCAATTGATTGAGCGCCCGCAGACGTTCCACACTGACGTGATATTTCTGCGAGAAGCTCCAGAGCGTATCGCCAAATTTCACGAAAACATGTTGAGGCAAATCCATCTGACGTTCGACCACTAATGAGGGCTCCCGGTTGGCCGACACCATCGGAGGCGTCTCCAGAAATTCTGAGGGTAGATTTCGTCGTGCGGACACCTGCGTCGCCCTCTGGCCCTTGCGCATTGCACCGCTGGATGGAAGTGGGGCCACTTCCTGCCCGTCATGAGCAAAGCCGGATTTCCCAGATTTTGAGAACTGCTTCTGAAGCCGCTTCATCTGGCCCTGCAATTGAAGGCTGCTTCGGAACACGCGCTCCCGCTCTGTCCGGGCTGCGGCCAGTTCTTCCCGTTGCAACTCGATCACCTGCCGTGCTTCGGCAACCCGCCGTTCCGCTTCCCTGACCCGTCCTTCCAGTTGCGCCCGAGCGACCTGCGCTTCTCCCAATTCCCTACGCCGTGCCTCAAGATCAGTCCGCAACAGCTCCACCGTCCGTTGCGCATCGCGTACCGACGCTTTTAACGTGTCCGTGGTCAGTTCAAGATCGACCACTTCCGGCTCACGCATCGGCTCGAGTTCGCCACATCCCACCAGCAAGGCTGAGGCGAAACCGACCGCACAGAGGACTCCCACTCGCACCATCGGATAACAGGCACGTGTGACTTCCACTGAAGTCTGGATCAATTTTCGTTGACGCTTGCGCATGGGCATCCTTACCACCGATTATACGGGGTGCCGTTCGTCCCCACAAACTCGGCCCCCGAAAAGATGTCGACCACCCCACCCTCGGCAGGATCGGTAATTTCTTGCCATGTCGTCGTCGAACCGGTGAAGGGATCCTGGGGGATTCCCCGTAAATACCCGGTGCCCACCAATACCGACAGAGACGGAGGATACTTTCCCTGGTCTGCCTTGTGCTGATCCAGTACATCGCGGAGCGTGGAAAGATCCTGACGCAAGGCAGCCTCTTTGGCTTTCACAACCGACGATTGGTACGAGGGCACCGCCAGGGTGGCGAGAATGCCGATGATCGACACGACGATCATCAGTTCGAGCAGGGTAAACCCTTCTGTGCCCCCTGCTCCACGCTTACCAATCTCGATACTTCGTTCCATCTAGTGCCATGTCCTGACTTTGAGTCATCACGTCGTAGACGTCATCCCCGCACCAGCTCGATGCGTTCGGCGCGTCCTTATAACATCGGAACAACCAATCGGCCTTGCCGGTCAAGGGATCAAGGGGAAGACTCCTCAGATAGCGCCTCGTCGTCGTGCCCCTGATCGTCGCCTCTTCACTCGTAAGCTTGATCCCCAACAGCATATCCAGCGACTTCGGATAACCATAGACACTGGTCACGTCTTTGCACGTGAGCTTATTCTTCACGCAGGCTGGCCCCAATAAGACGTCGCCATCGCGATTCCACTCCAGCTTATAGGTGTCGATGGCCGCCCGCATGATCCTCAAATGCTGCCGCAGTTCTATTTCGTGCGTCCGTTTCGCCGACAGACGGCTCAGCGGCATAGCGACAGAGGCGAGGACCATCACGATTGTCAGCGTGATCAGGAGCTCCAAGAGGGTCACGCCTGACTCTTTCACCGCACCCTCACAATACCTTTACCTTCTTGAGACGATGCCGACGATGCCGTGGATGATTCCGCGGCGGAATCCACCAACGCCACACGCACAGGAGATACACCCGGTGCCTTGGCGTAGAAAGTGGCCGTGACGGTCCGCCCCCCTGCCTGTCTCGCTGACGATGCCACTTTGAAGGCAACCGTCCCCGCTGGCGTCTCTGGGCTGCTAGACACCTGCTCGCCAGTGCCGTCTGACTGTATGACCTCACCATTCAGGAGTGTTCTGAGTTCCAGCACCTGTGGATCATACTGAAGCTGAAAAACCCCCTCCGCCGTTGGACGAAGGCGTTCGTCATTGATGGCCAGTTTAAATTCTTTTCCCATTTGGATCACCGACTCCTCTGGCCTGATCGAGGCGACCGCCTCTCCCGACACCATTGGAGTGAGTGACGCTACAGCGGCCTTCCCTGCCATGTCCCCTTTTACCGACCCACCAGACAATGAGAACCCCGCACCGGAAACCCCACCTCCCATGATGGAAATCTTCTTCCCATTTTGGGAAAACAGCGGGCTCGTCGCATAGGTTGAATCAGTCCCGGACCAAAACACCTGCGTACTGAGCCCGGGAGGCGTCATTCCCTGAATGATGTGTGGCGTGATCGTCAGGATCACCTCGGTGGTCACTCGTTGGGTTTTGAACCCACTTATCAAATTGCCGATGAACGGAAGATCGCCGATCCATGGGATGGTGGTGCGGGTTTTGCGATCCTCTTCTTGGAGCAGCCCTCCCAGCACAATGGTTTCGCCATCTCTGATATTGAGCATGGTTTCCGCCGACCGATTGCCGAACTTGAACTGGGTAATGGGGGGATTGGCTTGGAGCGTCACTTGCTCGCCAAGACGAACGACTTCAATCTTCATCTTCAGGGACAATTCATTCCCCAGATGGATGGACGGCTCCACGGTTAATTTGACTCCAGTGTCGCGGAATTCGATCGAAGTCACCGTCGAGGTCGTCGGAACGGCCCCTGTGGCTGCTTGACCGGGCAAGACATTCGTGGTCGAAAGTAGGATCGGCTGCTTATCCCCAATATTAATCTCCGCCTTCTTATTGTTGACCACACGAACTTTCGGGGCGGCCAGGGTCTTAGCGTCGGTGATCTGTTTAAAGAAATCCAGCTGGATGTTGGTCGGAAGCTTAAAGAGGTAACTGTCCTGACCAAGGCTGGTGAGCTGACGAAGCGTGAACTGCTGCCCCACATCGCCGGCAATCGTACCCAAGAACCCTGGCGGCACCATGGCGCCTGCGATTTGCTTGGGATAGGTCAGGCCATAGGTCTGATCGACCGTGCGATCGACTTCCAGAACCTCAACATCAAAGAGAACTTCGGAGTCCGGGCGGTCGTTGGCCAAGATGATTTTTTCCGCCATCTCCAGTTTTTCCGGTTGGTCCCGGATGACAATCGTGTTCAATTGTTCATTGGCATGCATCCGTTTTGAATCGAGCATACTCTTCAGCAACACCAGCATGTCCTTCGCTTTGGCGTTGGACAGGTAGAACGTCCGAATCATCAGATCTTGATACTGTTCCTGCTTCTGCTTGGTGTTGGGACTGACAATCATGACGCCCGGGGAGACGGTACGGGCGAAGAGGCTATTGCTGTTGAGAATGAGATTGAAGGCCTCTTCGAACGGCGTATCCTGAATGCTAATGGTCACAGGGTCACTTCTGACATCCTTATCGAAAATGAGATTGATCCCTCCGGCCTTTCCAATCCCTTCCAGAACTTCTTTGAGTCCGGCATTGCGAAACCGCAGGGTCACCGGCTGCTTGCGCCGATCGTCACGGTTCAGCGCCTGCTGCTCCTCGGTGAGTTTGGAGATACTGTCGAGCGGGTCCTTGAACGAGGGATCCAGCTCAGCCGCTCTGGCATACGCCTCCATGGCCTCATCGACCCGACCAAGCTGAGCGAGGCGATCTGCCTCTCGATTCTGGCCGCGCGCATCCTTCAAGCGAAGCGCCTCAAGCAACCCCGATTGATGTTCTGGGCCGGACGGTTCGATGGTAAGTGCGCGCTTAAATTGCTCCATCGCGAGGTCCGGTTGATGGTCTTTGAGATACGCCCGTCCTCGCTCCTCATACGACGCCGCAGCTCGCTCTCGAGCCATGGTGTATTTGCCCTGTAATGTCGGATTGAAGGGATCCTCTTTCAGCGCTTGTTTGTAGGCGAGACTGGCCTCTTCCCAATTACCCGCTGCGAGCTGTTGATCCCCTCGCTTGATATCGGGTGAACTGAAGTAGGCGCAGCCGGCGAAAAGGGCCATGGCCCCAATAGCACACCCCATCCCCACTGCGGGATGTCTCACGATGTTAGGGCCCAATCTATTCATCGGTCACACTATATATAAGGATACGGCCAACGCCAAGAAAAGGAGACAGGGAAACTACGTGGAATTTCCGTGCCACAATCATTCTATAGCAGCCTCTATAGAGTGGGGCAATGAGAATCACAAACTCTGCTGACAGTGAAAGAGGGGTGTCCCCCCGTCTGCCACGGTCTACATGGGAGTTCCGGGTGTGAACAGGCCAGCTTCCCGCTATCCCATACGCATCAGACAGCAGGCTACGGAAAAATTCTGTGGACACACCGGAATTTCTCTGGTCTACAGATCTCGGATAACAGAAATACATCGCGCAGGATGCTCAAAAAGTCCGCCCGGCAAGGCCGCAGCGAGCGAAGAGGCGAGGCGTACGCTTCGGTACGTTGAGCCTCTGAGGGAAGCGAGAACGCCGCTGGAGGACTTTTTCAGCATCCTGATGGGAGCCTGTCCGACATTGCCGTTCAAACCGAGGCAAACAAGGTGCGGCTGGATGCGAGGCTGCAGGCCCGGGGCTGACCCACGTTTCACGGTTAACACTTCACGGTTCACGGTTCTTGGGAGCGGGCCCTGCTGCCCCCTTTATAAACGCCAGTACTTGAGCGTCTTAGGCAGTTTCGTCTGATCAAGCAGACATTTCACATCAATAACCACACCCTCCCGCTGACTGCGGAGAGGCTTGAGCAATTCCTGTAGGCCCATTTCCGCATACGCACGGTGGGCCACCGCAATCACCAGCCCATCGACGTTCTTCAGATCGCTCCACTGCTGCAGATGAATTCCGTATTCAGCGACCGCCTCTTCCGGTTCTGCGATCGGATCATGCACCAACACGTGAACCCCATACTCGCGCAACTCCTGAATGACGTCGAGCACCTTGCTGTTGCGCAGATCCGGCACATTCTCTTTAAAGGTCAGTCCCAGCACTGCCACCTTCAGATCGTTGACTGGCCGGGGAAGTTGACCGAGCAGCTTTATGGTTTGCTCCGCAACGAACTTTCCCATCCCGTTATTGATGCGCCGACCAGCCAGAATCACTTGCGGATGATAGCCGACCGATTCAGCCTTCGCGGTCAGGTAATACGGGTCCACACCAATACAATGTCCGCCGACTAATCCCGGGAAAAACTTCAGAAAGTTCCACTTCGTACCGGCAGCGTCGAGGACCGACTTGGTATCGATTCCGAGACGATGGAAGATGAGCGCCAGCTCATTCATCAACGCAATGTTCAGATCACGCTGGGTGTTTTCGATCACCTTGGCCGCTTCCGCAACCTTAATGCTGGAAGCCCGATGGACCCCCGCCTTCACGACGAGTTCGTAGGTATTCGCAACGATTTCGAGCGACTCCTTATCCTGAGCCGAAACAACTTTGATGATCTTCTCGAGAGTATGCTCCTTGTCCCCTGGATTAATGCGCTCTGGTGAATAGCCGACCTTGAAGTCAATGCCGGCTTTGAGGCCGGACGTCTTCTCCAGGATGGGGAGACAAATATCCTCTGTCACTCCCGGGTACACCGTCGACTCATAGACCACGATCGTACCAGGCGACATGTTTTTACCGATCAATTCCGATACCATTCGTAGCGCCTTGAGATCCGGCTGGAGCGCTTCATTGATCGGAGTGGGAACGGCTACGATCATAAAGTCAGCGGCCTTGAGATCGGTAGGCTCCGAAGTATATTGCACATCAGAGGCCTTGAGGTCTGCCGCCGACACTTCTCCCGTTCGGTCGAAGCCTCTCTGCAATTCCGCGATCTTTGCTTTGTTGATATCGAACCCGATGACCGTACCCCGCCGGCCGAAAGCCACGGCGATAGGAAGCCCCACATAACCGAGTCCAACCAGCGCAATCTTTCGTGCAGTCTCTTTCTTGTGAGCCATGAACTCTCTCCGTAGATTTTTATCAGAATGGCAGAACGTCGCGTTTCCGTCAACGGAGTCGAGTGAATGCGAGCCGCTTACTTCCTAGCTTCAAAAAATCTTCTCAGCCCAATAGGGCCTAGACCAAGGTGCTGTGCTCTCTAACACCAAATATTCTCGACACATACGTCTACGTACTAAACTATATAGTTGAGTAATATCAGTATTTTACGATGTACATATAATATTAAGAATTATATGTTCAAATCCTTGGACGTTGCTCTCAACCCATACACTCACCCCGCCTCACGCTAACCTGACAGTTCTGATGGATGGATACTTCAAGCTATTGTTTTGATGAATTAATTCGAAAGTTAAGAGCCGATAAGATCGCATGTGCCTACCGGGGGCATTCCTCTTGCTCAACCTCACCACTGACAGGCATATCTGAATCGTAACTACTCAGGTGTTCAGGCTGAAGTGTTCGGAACTCCCGGCCTTCAGCCTAAAAGCCTTCAGCCTGTGCCCGGAGCCCTCAGCCTTAACACCTGAGCAGTTACGAAATACGGAGGACCTAGACCATGCGCCAAGCGATACAGCCGCCTCTCATCGTAACGTACGCGCTCTCATGGGGCCTCATGGCAGTCTCCATGTCACTGCTTCAGCCTATTCCCTCCGTCTCCGCCCAGCAGCTGACAGGGATTGTCATCCAGGAAACCAGTGGAACAGACACTCAAGGACGGCGCATCGAGAACATTGCCCCCACCCTGCGATACCCAACCAAATCCCTGGAAAAGAAAAACACGCAACCATTGACCCGCAAGCCGCACCGACTGATTCGTAAGCCACAGCACGTTCCCGTCGCGTCCGTCGCACCCTCGCCATCGGGCACCTCACCTGTCAGCTCCGTGGCAACGCCCCCCCCGTCACTACAAACCGACAGCACGACTTCTCAATCCAAGGAACCTTCCTCGCTGAATAGTAGTGTCGGGGCAGCCATGCCTCTTGCAACCATGAGCGTTGCTCCGTCGTCAACGACAACCACGAAATCCATTGCGGTGGGCACAGCATCAACCGGACCCCTCCCACTGGCCGCTGCAGGCGCTGGCACCTCCTCTACCTCAGGAAGTGGAAATGCCGGGGGGCGTTCGATGAGCAGTTTATCTGCGCAGATGCCTGGGTTGGCACAATTACTCGTGACGCCTTCTGCCCCAGCGACAGCCCCCACCGCCACCCTGACGGTTAATCCATCGACGTTGGCGTTCACCGCCACACAAGGCGCCGCCAACCCCGCCAATCAATCCCTGACGATTACGTCCAACACCTCCTGGACCGTCAGCAAGAGCGCCAGCTGGCTGACCGTCACCCCGACCTCGGCCGCGAATAACGGCACACTCACCGTCAGCGTCAACACCGCCACGGCCGTCGTCGGCGCGAACACCGACACGATCACGGTCACCGGCGGGGGGCTCACCCGAACCGTCACCGTCACATTGACTCTTGCGGCCGCCCCAACAGTCACCCTGAACGTCAATCAAGCGAGTCTGGCGTTCACCGCCACACAAGGCGCCGCCAACCCCGCCAATCAATCCCTGACGATTACGTCCAACACCTCCTGGACCGTCAGCAAGAGCGCCAGCTGGCTGACCGTCACCCCGACCTCGGCCGCGAATAACGGCACACTCACCGTCAGCGTCAACACCGCCACGGCCGTGGTCGGCGCGAACACCGACACGATCACGGTCACCGGCGGGGGGCTCACCCGAACCGTCGCGGTCACGCTCACGCTCAATGCGCCATCGACATCGTCTGCCACCTTGACTTGGACTCCAAATACGGAGACGGACCTGGCCTCCTACCGGGTCTATCGGTCCACCACTCAAGGAGTATACGGAGCAGCCGTCGCAACTGTCCCAGCCGGCACTGCAACTTACTTGTCCACCGGACTACCAGTCGGGAACACCTACTATTTCACGATCACCGCAGTTGATTCATCCAATAATGAAAGCCTCCAATCAAATGAGGTAAGCAAAAGCATCCCCTAGCGCATCTTCTACTCCTCCTGACAAAGGGGCAGAAGGTTCATTCCTAACCTTACCTTGAATCAGGCCACTGGGTGCTGCACCCAGTTGACGTCTCCCCGGAAAACGACGGCAGGGTAGAACTAGAGTAAGATGACGGCTTCGGTGGTCTCGCACGAAAGGAGCGGACCCATGAAGCGGTCAAAGTTCTCTGAGGAGCAGGTCGTGTACGCGATCCGACAGGCCGACGCCGGCACCCCGGTCGGCGACCTCTGTCGG
>Ga0163153_10001603_pt1 | contig 35500 bp, 30 predicted proteins | sample OliLakLV19MP6IB1_FD_148629 | JGI IMG/M metagenome (GOLD analysis project Ga0163153, IMG submission 148629) | Freshwater microbial mat bacterial communities from Lake Vanda, McMurdo Dry Valleys, Antarctica - Oligotrophic Lake LV.19.MP6.IB-1 | ecosystem: Environmental > Aquatic > Freshwater >... | reverse complement strand
TCCATCACCCATTCCTTTGTTGAGGATATAAAAAGTGTACACTTCAGCCACTGAAGCTCAGATCGACACAGAGTGAACTTTGATTTTTTTATCTCTTGCCTCTGTGGCAATTAATCTCCTATTTAGGCCACAGAAGGTGACATCTTAGCCACCGAAGCTCAGATGGACGCAGAAGTATTTTTTTTTCTCTTGCCTCTGTGGCAATTAATCTCCTATTTAGGACACAGAAGGTGACATTTTAGCCACCGAAGCTCAGACGGACGCAGAAGGTGACATTTTAGCCACCGAAGCTCAGACGGACGCAGAAGTATATTTTTTGCTCTGTGCTTCTATGTCGCACGGAGTCATAGGGCAAACACGGAGGCATACTAACTTTTCTCTGCGACTACTACGGTTTGTTATTGTTTCGCACGAAGATACCGGGTAACATTTTACACATTTTCTCCGTGCTTCTCCGTGTCTCCGTGCGAAAAAGCCATTGGACAAACTTTAGCCAAAAGTCCTACTTCGATTTTTCCATCACCCATTCCTTTGTTGAGGATATAAAAAGTGTACACTTCAGCCACTGAAGCTCAGATCGACACAGAGTGAACTTTGATTTTTTTATCTCTTGCCTCTGTGGCAATTAATCTCCTATTTAGGACACAGAAGGTGACATTTTAGCCACCGAAGCTCAGATGGACACAGAAGTATTTTTTTTCTGTGCTTCTATGTCGCAGGGAGTCATAGGGCAAACACGTAGTAATACTAACTTTTCTCTGTGGCTACTACGGTTTGTTATTGTTTCGCACGAAGACACAGGGTAACATTTTACACATTTTCTCCGTGCTTCTCCGTGTCTCCGTGCGCACTTTAGTCATAGGTCCTACTTCGATTTTCCCATCATCCCTTTATTCTCTTCTGCCTCCTGTGGCAAATAATGCTCCCTCGGCTGCACAGGATTAGTTTTTCCTTTGCCCATCCTCATTTGAAAAACATCCACCAACAAAGCAAAAGCCATAGAGAAATAGATATATCCTTTGGGTATATGAAACTCCATCCCTTCCGCAATCAATGAAACCCCAATCAATAACAAAAAACTTAAAGCGAGCATTTTAAAGGCGGGGTGTTCACGGATAAAGGCACTGATGGGTTCTGACGCAACTAACATGACCCCCACACTTACGACGACCGCCGTATACATGATCCATAACTCATCCACCATACCGACTGCCGTGATGATGCTATCTATCGAAAACACCAGGTCAAGGATCAGAATCTGACCTATCGCACTGCCAAACGTAGTAATGGTGAGGTTTTTGGAGGTATCTCCCGATTCACCTTCCATTTTGTGGTGGATTTCCGAAGCACTTTTGTAAAGCAGAAATACCCCTCCACCGATTAATATTAAATCTTTCCCGGAGATACCCATCGAACCTACGGAAAAAAGATTTCCTTCCAATTGCAGGATGATCGAAATGATGGTCAACAAAAAAAGGCGCATCACCATAGCCAGCAGAAGCCCGATCCGCCTTCCTTTTTTTTGCTGGTGCAGTGGCAAACGGTCGGTAATGATAGAAATAAAAATAATATTGTCGATACCTAAAACAATTTCCAGGACGACTAACGTTATGAGAGCAATTATAAGTTCCATTAACTGATTTAATTATTTTGAATCTATTAAATTAAAAGAAACAGGTTTGTATAGTCTTTCTATTAAGCCCCCTATCAGGATCAACGGATGATTTCAATCCTCGTTTTCATCGATTCGATTTCCTGGTTTTTAATTTTTATAAATTCATTTTCCTGCTTATTCAATACCAGATCGATCATTTTTAATAATTTATCGGAGGCCAGGATACGAGGCAGGAATACATAATCCGCCCCTTCCGCATACATCATCATGGCGCGTTCGACACTTTCAGCGGTAACTATGATTAAAGCCTTGGGGCAGATCTCCTTCATATGGTTGATGATCTTCAGGTTGTCCGTCCCCACCAGGATGGTATCGGGGATGGTGGATATCAGGATCTTGACATCATGGAGACCGGCATGGTGCAGGGTATCCATATGGCTGATATCACCGTATACCACTTTGATGCCCATCATTTGCAGGGACTCGTGGATTTCAGGATTAAAATCAACCACGACGAGCTTGTCTTTTAATTTGATTTTGGAAGCATTGTTGATATGAATGATATCGTTTAACAAGGAACTGGCGATGCGGTGAAATCCCAATAAGGCGATTTCTTTATCCGCATCAAGTTCTTTTTCACTGATGACCGTTTCGATTTCTTTTAATCCGAATTTTTTAATCATCACCGCCATTGATTTTTGAATGACATCGCTGTAATTGATCATATACGTGGACACGATCGAGGTGATGACAAATACAAAGATGATCACCGACATGGTATAATCCGTAATGTGGCCCGCAGCAAGGCCCAATGAGGCAATCACCAATGAAAATTCACTGACCTGAGCCAGGTTGATGGAGGTGAGCAAACTCACCCGGAGGCCATTTTTTAAATAATACAATACCGGGAATACCGATAAAAAGCGGGAAAGAATCAAAAATAAAGACCCCACGGCAGCTACCCACAAAATGGATAAATTGTCCATAGGGTTGGGAATCTGCATACCCAGGGAAACAAAAAACAAGGTGATAAAAAAGTCACGGATATTAACCACCTTCGCGATTACATCCAGATTATAAGGAAAAGTAGATATGGCCACCCCGGCTATCAGGGCACCCATTTCAATGGATAAATCAAAATATGCAGCCCCTCCACATACCAGGAAACACCAGGCCAGAGAAGAAACCAAAACCATCTCAGGGACTTTAGCTATCGATTTAAAGAGTCGTGGCAGTATGTATTTGCTCACCAGCAAACTCAGTATGACCAGCAACAAACCTTTGCCAAATGACCACAATATTTTTAATAGGTTAGGATCAGCCAGATTGGGTTGAATGCCGAGCAAAACAATGGCCCAGATATCCTGGAATACCAGCACTCCCAGGGTGATACGGCCGGCCAGCGTATCCAGTTCAAACTTGCCATATAAGAGTTTTACCACAATGGCTGTACTGCTGAGGCTGCAGCAAAATGCAATATAAATCAGGTCGTATTTGCCTCCCCCCATCGAAAAACCAATCAACAAAAAGAAGCCAAGGCCTAGCAAAGCGGTAATCGGAAATTGGGTGATTCCGCTGACTACCAGTGATTTTCCGGAAGCCTTGAGTTTGTGGATATCAATCTCGAGTCCGATCAGGAACAATAGCAGGATCAAACCAAAATGGGAAATGGTTTCGATATCGTGGACATCCTCTATAAATCCGAAACCGATTTTCGGACCGATAACGATACCCGCAATGAGGTAACTCAATAATAAAGGCTGTTTGAGGGCATGGCCGATGTAAGCCACCACGGTCGCGGCCAGGATCGCAACACCGATGCTGGTGATGATGCTGCTGTGCCCTTCGTTACCGGCCTGTTGTGCCCATAACGGATGGGCAAATATCATGATGAGCAAGGCAGTGACCAAGGCAGGTTTTGACCTGAATAATACTTTCATAAACTGAATCCATTTGACCCCGTTAAAGTACATACGTTTTGGTGTTTATCCCAACGATGTCCTCCGTAAATGAGCAAATAAATATTTGCCGAATGTTGTTTAACATTGGAAGACGGTATCAAATTTTTTTATTATTGATTTTACCGCAATCATCCACTGTAATTGTCAAATACCCTTATTGACTTGTAATAGCCTGTTTTTAGTAATGGAATCCAGGTATCTTCCCAGGCGGTTAAGTTAGCTGAATGTAATCTTCTTCTGAGAACCATTTTGAAAGGAATCCGTCAATTGAAAAATAAAAATAATGCAAGTGACCGATCTTGCAGTAAAAGAAAATAATCAAGGTGTTTCGATTTATTAAACACCTAAAGCCTGGATGAAAGAAGCTGCAATATATTATCCGACTTTCCGCAATTCCCGTAGTTTATTCTGGTAAAACAATATTTCCTCATCGCTTACCTGCTCACAGGATGAGGGACTACGTCTTCTATTTGGATCGTGTGACATCAATTAATTTGAATTCAGTACCCGTCCATCCGTTTTCTTTTTAATACCCAATATAATCCTTTCACATTTACTTCCCAGACCGGCAAAATCAATACGAGAATAATCCCTTCCACCAGCTCGATAGCCGTGACCCCAATGGCAATGTAAAATAATGGATAGACCGGTGGATCAAAAAAGTAAAAAAGCAACAGAAATATACCTTGAAGGATTGCGGCAATTTTTGCCGTATAGGTATGAAAATTCGTCATTTTTCCATACCGGACAAAGGCAAGTGTCACCTGAAAAAGGAATAAAACCAACAATATAAGAAACAGGTAAATTTCCTGTCGGATAAATTCCGGTTTAGTTAAAATAATTCCAATCATGGCTACCAAAACGGTCAGGTCATCTCCGATTGAATCCAATCTTGCCCCGGCAATACTGGTCACCTTATATTTCCGGGCCAGGAATCCATCAATTGCATCGGTAAAAAAACTGAGGGCCAACATCCATTTGAACAGGTCGAGCCTGTGATTAATGATCAGGTATACCAGGAAAGGTGCAGCCAGCAGGCGGTACAGGGTGATACCATTCACAATATAATAACTGCTTTTAAGCATAATGGATTAAAGCAAAATAACAAAATACAACTAGCAACACCCGGAAAAAAATCACACCGGTCGAGCCTGCCATGATCTCCCTGTTATCGTCCAGGCGCAAAAATCGTCCAGGAGTAGTGTGTGCGATGTCGGAAACGCACGCTGTAAAATAAATCATTGGTTCCCTTGCACCATTGGAAATTTTAATTAACTTTGCATCTCAAAGTACTTTCAAATGAAAGAAGAACAGGATTATATTCGGGATATTTCGGAGATCCGTTCCATGATGGAACGCTCGTCCAAGTTTTTGTCTCTCTCCGGTTGGGCAGGCATCATGGCAGGCATTTATGCCTTAACAGGAGCCTACATAGCTTATACACTTCTTCATTTTAATCCCACAGAGATCGTTGACAACTCCGTATCGTCAAATCATATACCTGCTGGCCTGTTAAAGGTTTTTTTAGTGGCCGTATCAATAATTATACTGGCATTAAGTACGGCTATTTATTTTTCCTATAGTCGGGCAAAAAAAAGCGCTGAAAAACTGTGGAATGCTACGGCCAGGCGCCTGGCGATCAACATGGCAGTGCCTCTTGTAGTAGGCGGACTGTTGATCCTGATTTTGATCTCGAAGGGTTTGATTGGTTTAATGGCCCCGATGTCACTGTTGTTTTACGGGTTGGCTTTGTATAATGCCAGCAAATTTACCTACGAAGAAGTGAAAATTTTAGGACTCATCCAGATTGGATTAGGACTGATAAGCTCCTACTTCATCGAGTATGGACTGTTATGCTGGGCTTTAGGCTTTGGGCTGGTCCATATCATTTATGGTATTTACATGCATTACACATACGAAAGGTGAAATTTTCATTTACCAATCTTCATAAAGCTTTTGAAAGCAGGATCAGGCTGGGCATCATGTCGGCCCTGGCGGTCAATGCCGTGCTTGATTTTAATTCCCTGAAGGAGTTTCTTGATGTGACCGATGGCAATTTGGCCAGCCACCTTAAAGCGCTGGAAAAAGAAGAGTTTATTGGAATGGAAAAATCTTTTGTCGGAAGGAAACCGAATACTAAATATTTTATGACCAAAAACGGTAAAAAAGCTTTTGATGATCACCTTAAGGCATTGGAAAAATTAATAAACAAACTAAACTGAGTTTTTTTGTCTAATCACTTTGAATTTCAAAGTACTTCTAATTAAATTAATCATGAAAACAAAAACCGAAAACAACTATACTATGAGAGAAGAAATCATAACCAATCTGGAGAACCCCAGGCAACTTGAAAAATTGTACCGGGACAACCAAACGGCTTTCAAAAAAGCGTTCCGCTTTATCTATCCCGAAATCCAGGGAAACACCACCGCTCAAATCTGGAACGAACGGCTGAGTTTTGAGCAGGAAGAAATATCGTGGGGTACCCGAAAGGAGTTGATCATTGTAATAGTTGTGTCATTCATAGCTGGTCTGATCGCTAAAATCCCGGACTTTTTTTCCATTGATCCCGAATATTATTATCCCCGCAACATTGGGTTCATCGTTTTTCCAATGCTGGCGATCTATTTTGCCTGGAAACATCAAATTCAAATTAGAACAATTGTTATCGCTGCTGTAGCTTTTTTGATTTCAGCGCTCTACATCAACTTTCTTCCCAATGACGCCGAGAGTGACACCTTAATTTTAGCCTGCATCCATCTGCCCTTATTTTTATGGGCGGTGCTGGGTTATACCTTTGTTGGCGACCAGTTCAGAAATCACTCCAGGCGGTTGAATTTTTTAAGGTATAACGGAGACTTAGTGGTAATGACCACCATCATTTTAATTGCCGGTGGTCTGCTGTCCGGAGTAACGCTAGGCCTGTTTGAACTCATTGATATTAAAATTGAGGATTTTTATTTTAAAATGATTGCGATATGGGGGCTTGCTGCCTCTCCAATCCTGGGGACCTTTCTGGTCCAAACCAATCCCCAACTGGTCGGCAAGGTTTCTCCGGTAATTGCCAAAGTATTTACACCTCTTGTGCTGGTGACCCTGGTCATTTATTTATGTGCAGTTATTTATACCGGCAAAGATCCCTACAACGACAGGGAGTTTCTTTTGGTTTTCAACGCCCTCCTCATAGGTGTAATGGCCATCATCTTTTTCTCTATAGCAGAAATTTCGAAAAACATCAATAATAAAATCGGAATCCTGCTATTGTTTAGTTTATCCCTGGTGACGGTTGTTCTGAACGGAATTGCATTGTCGGCGATCCTCTTTAGAATTTCAGAATGGGGAATTACTCCAAACCGGTTGGCTGTTTTAGGCGGAAACATACTTATGCTGACAAACCTTTTATTGGTTACCAATAACCTGTTCAAAACCCTCAGGTATAAAAACGAGATTGAGAAAGTGGAGGAAAGTATTGCTTCATTCTTACCGGTTTACACCGTATGGACTATAGTGGTGGCGTTTATTTTCCCAATCCTGTTCAGCTTTAAATAACAAAGACAATAATCAAATTAAAAAGCGGAGGTATGAAGTTTAAAACAATTATTTGGCTCACCATTTTTAGCATCGCCATGGGGTTTATGGAATCGGCCGTGGTCATCTACCTGAGGGAACTGTATTACCCCGATGGATTTCATTTCCCTCTGGTTCCCCTGGATCCCGGTATCGGTTTGGTTGAAATATTTCGTGAAGCGGCAACTATAATCATGTTAATTGGGGTAGGAATTCTTTCGGCAAAAACAACTGCCCTTCGTTTATCCTACTTCATTTTTTGTTTTGCGATCTGGGACTTATTCTATTATTTTTTTCTGTTTGTATTCCTGGGATGGCCACAATCCTTGTTTACCTGGGATATATTGTTTTTAATTCCTGTGCCCTGGGTGGGCCCGGTTTTAACACCTCTAATCGTATCCCTGACCATGATCTTGTTGTCCTTAAGCATTATGCACTTTCAACGCATGGGATTGGATACCCGGTTAAAAGTAAAAGAATGGGGTTTGTTCAGTGCCGGTAGTTTTGTGATCATCCTATCCTTTATATGGGATTATTGGGAATACATTCGGGGAAAAAAATTGTCAGAAATCGTTTATCCTTTGTCAGATCAACAAAACCTCTTTAGCAACATGGTAGATTATGTCCCTGTTGACTTTAACTGGCCTTTGTTTGTCGCCGGGGAGACTATTCTTCTCTACGCAATTATAATTTTCATCCGAAGGATAAACCACGAATACAGGGAAATGGATTCCATTGCATTTATCTATTGAAACAATTATCGTGAATTTAACCCAAATCGGTCATTTGAAAAATTCAAATGACCGATCGACGAATAAAAATGAATACCCTGTGAGGAAAGCTGGAATTTAAACCGGGGGTTTTAGGAGGGGATTAAAAGAGTCTCCAGGCGGGGACGCCTGAAGAAACCGGGAGGCGGTGACGCCTGAAGAAACCGGGAGGCGGTGACGCCTGAAGAAACCGCCTACTCCCGTAGAAACCGCATACTCCTGTAGAAACCGCATACTCCTGTAGAAACCGGGACGCCTCTAGAATCCGCGGACGTTTGAAGAAACCAAGGAGAAACCCCACAGCTGGTTTTGACTGCTGTTTACTTGAATGTTTGTGGTGAGATAATCGTTTGATTTCATCACGTTTATAATTCTTTCTCCGTGGTTCTCCGTGACTCCGTGCGAAAGTGTGAGTACATATTAACTCTTCAGGAGACACTGGAGTGGCGGTAAAACAAATCTATCTCCAAACCGTTTATAAACTCCTCCCAGCAGTTGAATAACCCATCCTAACTCAGGAATCAAAATTGATTTTTAACTGGGATTGTTCTGGCATTTCGTCTTCCGTCGGATCCAACTCAATTAATTCCTCCGGGATTTCCTGCTCTCCTGGTGGAGGCAGGCTTTCTATATTATTTAATTGACGGTTGATGGACCTGGAGCGGGGACCTGCCACATTTTCCAACTGACTGAGTCCGGTCTGAATGTTTTTCTGCGCCTTTTCCAACATGCCCCCAAATTTTTCGAATTCATTTTTTACGGATGCCAGCACCCTCCATACTTCGCTGCTCCTTTTGTGAAGGGCCAGGGTCCTGAATCCCATCTGCAAACTATTTAAGATGGCAAATAAAGTAGTCGGGCCAGCTACGGTGATCTTAAATTCATCCCGCAATTGATCTACAAGGGCACTGCGACGAATCACTTCGGCATAAATACTTTCAAATGGAAGAAACATAATCGCAAAATCGGTAGTCTGCGGCGGATCGATGTATTTATCCCGGATATCCCTGGCCATTTTCCGAATGGTAGTTTCCAGGCTCCTCGTTGCAATTTCTATTTCCTCGGGAATGGCCCGATCATAAGCAAGGATCAGGTGTTCATAAATGTCTTTTGGAAATTTCGCATCAATGGGCAGGTAAACAAATATTTTTTCGTCCTCGTTTCGACCGGGTAGTTTGATCGCAAACTCTACGGAATCCGTGCTCCCTGGTTTAGTACGCACATTGGACTCATATTGATTAGGTGCCAGGATTTGTTCTAGTAACATGGCCAACTGTACCTCCCCTATCCCACCCCTGAGTTTTACATTACTTAATACTTTTTTGAGCCCACCGACATCACTGGCCATGGTCTGCATTTCGCCCAGGCCTTTTTGTACTTCAATAAGTTGTCTGCCTACGGTCTCAAAACTTTGGTTCAATCGTTCACTGAGGGTTTTTTCAAGTTTTTCTTCTACAGTAACCCGGATGGTTTCCAGTTTATTTTCTGTGTTTCTGACCAGTTCGTTTTGTTTGGCTTCGATGGTCTCCTGGAAACCTTTAAATGAAACCCCCAGCTCTTCCCGCATCAGCCGGTGGTCATTCCTGGATTGATCGGTCAGCGCGCTCAACTTCTCTTCAACCTTATTGGTAATTTTTTCCAGTTGATCAATAGTTTTTAAGGTCGTCTCTTTTTGCTCCAGTTTCAGCTCTTCCATTTTGGAGCGTTGATCCAGGATAAAATCCTTAAGGTTTGAAGCAAGGCTTTCACGGTTTTCTTTATTGTTGCCATCCATTTTAGTGATCAAAAGGTCGATTTTATCCGCCAGCGTTTTATTGATATCCCGGAGGGCAAGCTGGTTTTGATCGGTTATGTCCTTAATGGCTCCGGACAATTCGGACTTAAAATCTTTTAATGTGTTGTTGAGTTCGATGCGGTTGTCTTTGGCCAGAGTGGCGGTTTCCTCTCGATTTAATTTAAAATCCTGCTTAAGGTTGGTTTCCAGTTTTAAAAGATTGCCCTGTAGCTCATCGACTTTAAACTGTAACTGAGGGATACTGCCCTCCGGCTTAGCCCGGAGATAAATAATCAGAAATAAGATCAGGCCCAACAAGGACAAAATGATTACGAGTAATTTATATTCCATTCGACTTTTCGGAGTTTAAATGCAGGAAGCGATAAGCTCGCTGTGTCAGGATCAAACGCTTATTCATCCTCCATTGGTATCACAAAAATAAGGGCTAAAGCGGGGAATTACGGATTTGGAATCAGGGAGTCTGTGATACTGCCTAAACATCCAATCGGACAACGGGCAAAATTAATCAGTAAACCGTATTTTTCTGTCAACTGAATTCAATTTCATTGTTTGGGTTTATGGGGATGCCATCAAATCTCCCGGGGCAGAATAGGTTGCGATCCAATGACAAAGTAGTTGAAGTTGGATTTGATTCAACCACACCATACGAAAATGAGACAGACCGGGAATCACGCCGATGCGATAAAGGAGGGATAAATCCGATTTAAATATTGAAGGAAAACAATTAAAATCGCCCGGAGGCAGAGGGATTATCAGAGGAAGAAAGATTCCTGTGATCCAGTTCAATTATCCTTGTGAATCTTCAAATTTGCAAATGAGCCACCTGAATTATCGGCCGTATACAAGCCGATTTTACCCGATTTGGCACCCAACAGAGGCACCGTAATGCAGGGCGGGGGTTTATTATTTACATATACCATGGCCTCCTTTTCAGTAATTATAAATCTTGCATGAAACCAGTCATTGGGATCCGGAGCCGGCATCACCGTATTTTCAAATTTCCCACTTTGTGTTTCCCGGAGTTTAGACCAGGTGTATTCGGGCAGGCTAATATATTGTACTGCCCGCTTCAGACGAAGGGTATCGGTAGTTTGAAATTGAAATGGCCTAAAATAAATGGCTTCAAAGGTGGTGTCATTGTCACCATGAAAGGCAATACCTAAAAAACTATGTTGAAAGATATCCTGACCTTTGAGATAAAGCTCAATAATACCTGTTCTAAAATCTATTCCTTCTATCCAGGCGAGGCCTTCGTCCTCATTGAGTAAAAATTCGATATAATCATTTCCTTTTTCTTTACCAACTTTCACTTCACGATTAACAATAGTCAATTGGTTCTTATTGAACATCGATATTAAGTCAATGGTACCAGGCTTTTGTAGAATATTTTGAGCAAAACCAGCCAGGCTGGATAAGATGAAGAAAAGTATAAATATTTTTTTCATATCCCTTTAATCCTTGTTTACATCAAGCGGAATGATCCGTATAGATATACCATTTGTCTTTCCATTTGACCATCAGGCTTGAATATCGTCCATGAATCGCCTACCCTCGGGATAAGTGACATGAAAATAACCCGTCACGAAGTAATATTTTTTCGAGAATCACTCCATGCTCTCACTATCGAGTTTCAGGCTTCCCATTTTGTCTTCCGGCCAATATTTTTTGTAAAAAGCCAGAATATTGTTCTTACCGGCAGCCACACCTTTTGATAATATCATTCGGGAAGAATCGAGGGGAGCATACAAGGCTACATAACCCTCAATGTCGTGAGCATTCCAAGCCCGTTCTTCTTTCCGGAAGACTTTTAAAATGGCAACTTCATCCTTATTATTCCGGGAATAAGCAATGGAGGTCGAAAAAACGACTATAAAAAAAACAGACGCTATTGACTTTCATGGTAGATCGTTATTAATATTTACGGAGCTGGTCATCGTTTAAACCATAATGACAGGGATAAAAATCAGTTTTAAACCATTTTAATAGGTATTGATATCCAGGCCTTTTTCAAGTTTTATAATGGAGTTTTCTACACTGGCTTTATTAGCTGCATCCGGGGCTAAGGGCAACGCGCTTTTTGCGAATTCCAATGCTTTTTTATAATTACCTGAGACGGAAAGTCCTCTGGCCATACCTATGTTGGTAGTATATTGATTAGGATATTTATTATAATTGTCTTGAAATACTTTTATAGCATCCGCTGTTTTTTTAGCGGACAACAAGCTGCGACCATAAAAATGTACATCGGTCATACTCCCCAAAGGAAGGGCTTCCAGCATAATTTTATCCGCTTCACTATCTCTATTCATTTTCTTCAGGATAGCGGCTTTGGTACTTAATGTGCGAAAGGTCTTTTGACCCATTATTCTGAAATAGATGCCTCGGTCTATCCAGGCTAAAGCTTGCTCCAGTTCTATGTTGTTTTCTAAACAATAATTGGCCGCCTGCACAAAATCATCCGGTGGGCGTGTAGTCAACAAATCTTTTTTAACTCAGCGATTTGAAGCTCTTTTACTTTGGCCGAAATCCGGAAAGGTATCCTTCGTTTTTCCCATGAAAGCGACACCATTACCGAACTGTCTGTTTGGTCCGTAAATTCATATTTGAGCCATTCTTCACTTTTTTCTAAGGGCTGGTTTTTAACGGTAACTCTTAACGCATCATCTTCAGGTTTGTAATAAGAACTCCCCCAGGAGGTTGAGTTTTTTGAGAAAATCAGCGTGCTTTCATTTACATCATTGACAATGAAAATCCATATGTACCGGCAGGCAGGTCTTTGCCTTCTACCTGTACAGGGTGACTAAAAGAAAATGTCGTGTTTTCATTGGCCCCTGCCCGCCAGGGGGCAGCATAACAAGTACCATGGCCTAAATCTTGCAGGCCATAGTGCGCCACATTTGTGCCCCAAATCCGACCTTCCCGTCCTTTAACTCCGGGCCGGCTATAATTTATATCAATTTTTACAATAGCAATCTGTTCGCCAATGGAAGCTTTTTTATTACCGCCATCAGGGGCAGTATGGAGGGGGAGAATCTGTGCCAGGGCAACAGAAGCGGAATAAAGCCCTATAATAAAAAGTATATATTTTTTCATTTATATGGTCATTACTTAACCTGATAACTTTAAATCTGAATTAAATTTTAGTTCTTTCTTTTACAACATTCAACCAATTGACCTAATTGAATATCCAATGTGCCTAACATTTAAAAACAAAATTCTGTAAATTATAGGTTGACCTCCTCCCCCGCTATGGGTGATTATTCCTATTGAAGTCAAGTTTTTGAGTAAATTAGCCTCAGATGGATGAGTGGGAATATATCTCTGACTATTTTCGATTGGGTTACACTGTAGATAAGTACACCTAATTTACAAACTCGGATAAAATTATATCAATGAAAATAATGATGCTGAAGAATAGTCCAATTAGTAAGTCCCATAGTCCTAAAATTCACTGTGTGCGTTTTCTTTCGCTGATGACCTTATTTATATTATTTCTACATACAAACCTGTCAGCTCAATTGAATCGATCTTAAGAAATAGTTGCTTCCAGAGTAACCATACTCTCTATCGATCTCAGATCCGGAGAAGAGATTACCATTGAGACAGCAAATCCTTCACCAGGTTGTGATCCTGTATTACATATTGTCAATTACCCAAATATATTTTTGGGCAGGCGCGAAAGGGCTTTTGATGACAATTCCGGTCCTGGAAACAATGCAAAAATTACTTTTCAATCAGAATTTGCTGCTACAACCACTTTTAAAGTTATTTTAAGGTCCAAATCTAGTGCTACCTCGGGTTCATGTGATATTATTTTTAACGGTGCAAGACGGGAAAGGAGAATGCCGTGTGGAGGAAAGCATATCATCTTGCGTAATGTAAATCGCAGTGAAGTGCTACAAAGTGTACGTAGTCCAAATGGTCCAAATCGTCATGTCATGATGGTCTTTAAATCAGGAAGTGAAAACATAGAAAGTTATTATGAGAATGAATTTATATCAAATCACCGAATAACATCCCGCGGGAATAAAAGAATTTTAGTGGGTTCTATTGTCGATATACAACAGGCGTATCCTTTTCCTGGTGAACTATTGAATCTATATGTTAATGATTATTTGATTGATGGACATGATCAGGATGAGGATGACCTCGGTGATAAACTCGAAGAAGCCATTGGTACCTGTAGTGATAAAACAAGTATTGTTTGGGGTAAGGAAGGCTTTCCTTTTGATTGTGCTTGTATCGAGGATGAAAGGGATACTGATCAAGATGGTTTAGCTGATGGCATTGAACTTACAGGCAAAGGTTCGGTCCATTTGCCAGCCTGGGGTAGTAGTCCAAGACATAAGGATCTTTTTATAGAGGTAGATCACTTAAGAAGCAGTCCAATAGAAACCAATGCACACATGATCCCTTTTGCAGCAAGAAATTTTGCAAAAATCTTTGCCGATGGATATGAACTCCGAACTATAGTTCAATTGGCAAATTCAGTTTTGTTAGAAAACCCTGACCGCATGCCGGGAATACGTGCACACCTGGATATAGGAATTCCTCCATCCGATTCATCAGATGTTGCGATTTACGGAGACTGGGGAGGATATACCTCAATCAATCCCGTGACATTGGGTAATGGCGTATATGATCGGGTAAAAGCGAGTGAAGCGTGGAAAACGAATATGGATAGAGATCGATTGGGGCTTTTTAGATACATCGGAGGAGTCCCATCAGGTGGGGGCCAATGCGGAAATCTTCAATTTGCTTGTGGATGCAATTTCAGCAGTCCCTCCATCCCTGCCCATGAAATTGGACATACGTTGGGTTTAGGTCATTCCGGCCCACACTATGAATTTGATTTTGACGCCAATTGTAACCCATTTTATAAAAGCATAATGAATTATAGGTTTCAGAATCAAAGTGGGATCGGATTTTCATCCCGGTACCGCACAGCCGATTTTAATAATAATGCCCTAAAGGAGCGAAAAGCGTTTCTTCCTGGCAATTCTTTACTCACCACCCTTAGTCAGTATTTTGAATATTATGTGGATACCTTGCATGGTCATGTTGACTGGAACAGAGATGGAGTCTTCGCTGCGGAAGGAACAACCGTTAGAGCCTATGCAAACTACGCAAGAGGATATGCCTGCGAATGCACTCGTTACAACCGGGTTAGTGTCACTCATGGAGCTGCTAATTATAGACCAGCGATGGCCAGATTAGATAATCGATTATTTATTTTTAACAAGGAACCCGGTGCCAGCAATGCCATCAAATATCGATTCACTACATCTAATTTAGATTGTCCTCAGCCAGAAACCGAACTTTGCGCAGATACCAATTGGAGCGATGAATATGATACTGGTGTATCCACTGAAAATGGTTTTGATGTATTAATTGTTACGAGAAATGAATCGACAGAACTAATGCTTATATCAAGTGAAGGTCATGGCAGAATCGTAATGCGGCTATTAAACCCTGGTCTTGGCAGGCCAATTACCTGGTGGTCAGAAGAAGAAAGGATTGTACCACGGAATCATGCATTTGAACCTGCTTTGGTCAATGTTTCTAACAATAAGGTTTTATTGGTTTATAAAGATGCTGAAAATCAATTACATCATTCTATGGCAAGGGCTGCTGCAAATTCCTGGACTTGGGGCGATCCGGTTCTTTCGAGCACAAGTGTAAATAATATAATCTCTTTAACCCCGATTAGTTCACCAGGACTTGTAAAAGCAAAACTAGCATGGAATGAGTATGAAAATACTGTATATCTCATGGGTACACCTGTAGGAGAATCAGGATTAGCGATTTGGTCATTTGATCCAAATTCGAATACAGTTCAATGGTTGAGGCAAAATCTTTTTGACAGTGCACCGACCGGTGTCGTTGGTCGTCCCGGGCTGGCATGGGTTCCTAACGCATTGCCCGGAAACCAAGGACGATTATACCTTATATATGATCATATGGATAGCCACCCGCGAATGATGTTTTCTTATGTGGACAAAATAAACTTCCCGGAAGGCAGAGAATTTATTGGCCTAAGAGCTTATTTTGATAATGCCTGGACCACCTCATCAACTTCCTCGATCTATTACGACACAAAAGGTGGCGCATCAAGATTGAGGTATCTTTCGGCAAAAGCAATAGAAAATGAAGAAGGGCAAGTCACTTCTTATGAAATTATAATGCGGCCCAAAGCTGACGGGATACAGGATGCTAAATATTATGGAACGAATGATTGGGAAACGCTGGGAGCCAAATTTTGCGATGCAGTCGTCAACCCGGATGGTCTCGTAAGCAACCCCATACGATGTAAATAAAGGCATATAATTTCTTCTATTAAAAAGTAAATGAAAACGATTTGCATTACATCCATCTGATTAATTTAATCAGCTTTGATTGATTGGTAGAACTCTATATTTGCGGTGGTCAAACGACAATTTTAATATAAAATATGTCTTGTACATCCTATCTTCGACCTTGCAATGGATACAAAAAAAATATTTGAAAACAATGAAAAATGGATCGCTGAAAAACTGGCCATCTCACCAGATTATTTCAACAACCTGGTAAAAGGACAAACTCCTGAATTTCTCTACATCGGTTGTTCCGATAGCCGGGTGACCGCGGAAGACCTGATGGGAATCAATCCGGGCGAAGCATTTATCCACCGTAATATTGCCAATATGGTGATCAGCATCGACCTCAATGTAATGTCGGTCTTGAATTATGCGGTCGACCATCTTAAAGTGCAACAGATTGTAGTCTGTGGCCATTATGCCTGCGGTGGAGTAAAAGCCGCCATGCAATCTGCCGATCTGGGTATACTCAACCCCTGGCTCAGAAATATCCGGGATGTATACCGTCTTCACAAAGAAGAATTAAATGTTATTGAAGACATCGAAAAAAGATACGATCGCCTGGTGGAACTCAATGTACAGGAACAATGTGTCAACCTGATTAAAACCGCTGCCGTCCAAAAAGCATATAAATCAAGGGGAATCAAGGTACATGGCTGGGTGTTTGATATCCGGACCGGAAAATTAATCGACCTGAAAATCAATTTTCCAAAAATTCTACAGAATATCATGGAGATCTATAAATTAATTTGAAATTGATGATTGATATGATAAAATTCTACAAACTATTTCCTACCCAAAACGAATGATTCGATGAATTTTCGATGGTGGTCAAATTCGCCAAAGTGCCTACCCAGCATAGTAGTGGTCGTTTGTATGTATGCGGGGTGTGGAGCTCCAAACCCCAAAGAAAATTCAACGTTCACAGAGCGTCTAAATGCGAATGCCGGAATCTACCTTGACATCCAGGCCGATTCCGTATCGACTTTATATTCAACGGGGTGTGCCGGTTGTCATGGACAAAAAGGCCAGGGCAGTGAAGGCGGATCCTCTTTAGTGGGCACTCTCTTTCAATCCCGGTGGCAGGAAAAATCTATAGGTGACTTATTTGAAATCACCAAACAAACTATGCCAAAAAATAATCCGGCTTCCTATGATGATCAGACGTATGCTGCTTTAGTAGCTTTTATGTTGAGACTAAATAATTTTCCGGCAGGAGAAAAGTCTTTACCCTCCGAAAAAAAGGAATTGGATCTTATCCGATACGGGCCGCCGGCACTTAATAAAGTACCTTACAAATTTGCCCCTCGTGTCATCGATACAGGCATTCTAAGCATTGAAGGCGAATGGCCCCAGCACCGGAGTGATTTTGGAAGTACTAATTATTCTCCTCTGGATCAAATCAATCGAAGCAATGCCAAAGAACTGAAAATCCTTTGGCGATGGAAAACTGAAAATTTCGGACCCACACCGGAATATAATTATGAAGCTACACCCCTGATGATTAAGGGCATTCTATATACCACCGCCGGATCAAGCCGTGTAATTGCCGCCATCGATGGCCGCAACGGAGAAACGTTATGGACTTTTAAGTTGAATGAAGGCGAGCGTGCGGCCTATGCACCACGACAAAATTCCGGAAGAGGGGTAGCGTATTGGAAAAATAATGATGGCCATGACCGGGTCATATACGTGACCCCGGCCTATCAATTGGTTGCCCTTGATGCTACGAATGGTCAATTGATTAAAAGCTTTGGTGAGCAAGGTATAGTTGATCTGAGAAAAGGATTGGGCATGGACCCAATAAAATCTCCAATAGGTTCTACTTCACCACCGATCATAGTGAATAATGTAATCATCGCGGGTTCTTGTTTTCCACCAGGCCTGGCGGCACCGACCAGGAAAGAAGTAAGGGGTGATATTTCTGCTTACGATGTTAAATCAGGTAAAAAATTATGGATTTTCCACACCATTCCCCAAGCTGGCGAATACGGTTTGGACACCTGGGCCGAAGAGAGTTGGAAATATACCGGCAATGTAGGTTCCTGGCCACCGCTTACAGCCGATCCGGAATTGGGTTATGTTTACCTTCCCCTTGAGGCTGCCACCGGAGATTTTTATGGAGGACACCGGCAAGGTGATAATCTGTTTTCTCAAAGCATTATCTGCCTGGATGTAAAGACTGGCGAGAGGGTTTGGCATTATCAAACGATACATCACGACATTTGGGATTACGACCTGCCTGCACCGCCGGTACTTGCCGATCTTAAGGTGGACGGAAGGGAGGTCAAAGCATTAGCCCAGGTGACTAAACAAGGTTTTGTTTTCGCTCTTGACCGTGTCACCGGCAAGCCCGTCTGGCCTATTGAAGAAAGACCAGTACCTGCGAGTACCATTCCCGGAGAAAAAGCTTCACCTACTCAACCTTTCCCCACTAAACCCGCGCCATTCGAATTGCAGGAAGTGAATGAGAATGTATTGATTGATTTTACTCCGGCACTCAAAAAAGAAGCAATAAAAATTGCAGGTAAGTATAAAATGGGGTCAATCTATACCCCTATTGAACTCTATGATCCTCCCCGTCTTTCAGGAACATTGATGTTGCCCAGTCCTACCGGGGGAGCCAATTGGCAAGGTGCAGTACTTGACCCGGAAACCAATATACTTTATATTTCATCCACCACAGCCATTGAAGCAATGGCCCTTTTTTCTGAGCCCAATATATCCGATATGAAATATGTAGCCTGGTGGACAGGGGGATTCGGAGCAGGCCAGGGAGGGCCTTCGGGATTACCTTTGGTTAAACCTCCCTGGGGAAGGATAACTGCTATAGATCTTAACCGGGGTGAACACGTGTGGATGATACCGAATGGAGATACACCGGATTGGGTAAAAAATCATCCGGCATTAAAAGGAGTCAATTTGCCCCGCACAGGTAATGCCGACCGGGTAGGTTTGTTAGTAACCAAAACACTTTTGTTTGCAGGTGAAGGAGCAGGATTGTATGGTGCTGTGGGAGGCGGAGGCAATAAATTCAGGGCACACGACAAAAGTACCGGGGAAATAATAGCCGAGGTCACCTTACCAGCCAACCAAAGCGGGGTACCTATGACCTATTCGATCAATGGAAAACAATATATAGTATTGGCTATAGGTGCTAAAGATCATCCGGGGGAGTTGGTGGCTTTGGGATTGAAGTGAAGGAGTTATGGGGATATTTCAGGCGTCCTCGACTGAAACACTTGGTGCATTGCCCGCTATTCCAGTGTCTGTGACCTCGAACAAATATTAACCAATAAGATGATTAAGTACCCTTGACCCTACAATTTAAGTGTTTATGATCTCGATGTAGAGGTATCGGTTTAGGGGCACAAATTGGTTATATTCTTATGTGGTAAATAGTATAAAGTAAAAGTAATATCATAAGCTCGTTGGATAAGAGTTCGAGATCCGGAGACACTCGAACCGCGGACGAGTAAGGGGCGAAAAAGGGGAAGGGCATGGTGGGCTCGGAGTATAACTCCTCGCGAGCAAGGGAGAAGGGCAACAGGGTGGGGAAACAAAATAGGGAACTCGCAGTACTCCCGAGAATTAGAACTCGGGATGCTTGTGAACAAAGAGGAATTTGTTGAGATTGAAGCCCCTCAATAAATCGACGGAGGATGAGAAGGGTCTTAATAAATGGATTTTCTATACCCTGCTCTCAGTACCAACTCAATTATCCGGTATTCTCAAATCAGGATTCAATAAGCCTCCACTATCAGATTTTAATCATCTCTAATAATCCGGAATCTGGAGAATTATAAAACAATCTGATCTCCTGTAGGTGTTCTATCAATAAGTTGATGATTATTTCTTTTCTTTGATTTCCGGTTTTTAAAAGAATTACTTTAGGTGGAAATCCTGAAATATTCATGAGATCGATAAAATCCTCATCATTTGTCACAATGATTAAATTATGAACTTTGGCATAATCCCAAATGTCCCTATCCCTGGCTGGACTGGCCAGGCCAATTTCATCTACATGAAGGCAATCATCAAAAATTGATTTTAATGGTGGAACCATTCTCCATGAAAGGTTCGCATCCAATAATAGTTTCACCCTATTATAACATTTAAAAGGGCTTCCCTATCTGCAGCATAAGTCAGGGCGGCTTTGATATGCTCAGCTTTTAATAAAGGGAAATCTCTTAAAATTTCATCTTGAGTTTGACCTGATGCCAACCAGCCCAAAATATCACCTACACTGATTCTTGTTCCTTTAATACATGGCTTTCCAAATCGGATGTTTGGATCTATAGTGATATACTCTAAATAAGCTTTCATAGTATAAAAATAAGGGTATTAAATGAAGGAAAAAAACGAATGGGATATGGGGCGCACGACAAATTGCACATATTGCCAAAGCCCGACCGATCCGAGGAGTCGGATAATCCCGATCCGAGTGTTCGGATTGACTCGGGACAGTCGCACGAACTTAACCTTAGTGCAATCTGTCGTGCGCCTGGGGATATATATCCAGTGGTTAGGTTATGTTGGCGTCCTGACCGACATCGATTGGAATAGTATTTGCATTTTTAATAGGAATCATCAATTTGAAAAAATAATGGAACATTTATCATCCTGGCCATACCGAACAACCATTTTGACATTTGATTTCCCGGCCGATGATATAATGGAGACCGAGATCGATGGAACTAAAATTAAACGTTCCAGATTCAACAAAGGCATTGCCATAATGTGCGATATGACGATATTCCATGCGAAGAGCAAAGGATGATGTGAGTTGGACTCTGGCGCCTAAACCGGGAGCAATTTGTGCGCTAATACGAATGGCTATTTAACTCCGCTGAAGATGACCTGGATTCCAGATCTCCCCGGGATCGATTATACGCAACTCCCACCTCCAGTTTGAGGTAGGGTTGAGCCCAACTTGTTGGAAATAAACGCCAGGATGCAAAGCTGGTCAAAGAAGTGATTTGAGTGAAAGCGCTTTTAATAAGGTCAGCGTTGAATCTGGATGCATGGACTCCCACACCATAACTCAATGGAATATTACTTGGAAATTGATATTGTATACCCAGGTGCTTACCTCTGCCGGTTTCATAGATCGGGGATCCGTGATGAATACCCAGTTGGAAAGCCAGATCGGCCTGGGCCCGGAGCTGATTGGAAATATAAATTAGGATTGCGATGGAGAGAACTAAGGTTTTCATGAATTATACAATTTTGATACATGGGCGTATTGCAGATTGATGGGGATGTTTTCGGGTGGAGGGAAATTATTTATACTTTTTTATCAGAGGAGCAGGCGAACAAGGAGCTGACCAAAAAGTGAATTAAATATTGGTTTGAGTTCCGATCTGTATCGGTCGGGAGGAGACGCTCGAGCAGCGATATTGGTTCGAGGTCGGAGAATTTCCTACCGAATTATTGAATCAGTTGGAGCAGCAAAACAAAATGTTGATTGAGAAACACAACGAGTGCATTGCTTTCATTGAAAACCAGATTGATGCCCTGGTCAATTCAGACGAAGAACTGAGTAGAAATTCTAAGCTTTCTCAATCGATTATTGGTATAGGCCCTATCATTGACTGGTATATGATTGCAACCACCGGAAATTTCAAGCATTTTGACACCAGTCGCAAATATGGTGGGATTGCTCCTTTTCCAAAAGGTTCAGGGACAAAAAAAGGGAAGAGATAGGGTAAGTCATTTAGCCAATAAACAAATCAAATCCTTACTTTCCAATGGGGCATTGTCAGCTATTCGTCACGACCTGGAGATCAGAACGTATTACCAACGAAAAATAAAAGAAGGCAAAGTGGAAGGAGTGGTCATTACTAGTGTTAAAAACAAATTGGTAGCCAGAGTATTTGCCGTAGTTCAAGGGGGAACTCCTTTCGTAAAGCTTGGCAATTATGCATAGAAAAAAATATCATAAAAAATTTGGTGAAACGTAGAAATTCGAACTGCGTTTGGAGATTTAACTTTAAATCTAATTTTTTGAAATTACAAACATACTCTTTCCCGTTTGACTCAGGTTTATATTATTCAAAACTATTCGCTGTACCGGTTTACTATCCCATTTGGTTTTAAAACTGCTGTATTCCATGCCTTCCGTCGAAGGATATTCAGATGCAGCAGTCCATTGATTCGGGTCGTATTGAATGGTATAGGTGGCGTTTTTAGTAGTGGTGAGTTTGATTGTCCCATTCACCGAAAGATCTGTTTTACACACAGTCATAAAAATTTGTTGAAGGCTATTTGGTTTTTGATTCAAAGAATAATCATCGGATATTTCCACCTGATTTTTAAGCCGGTTGAGTTTTACTGACCTGGTCCAGGTTTGAATACCTGCTTCTTGGGGATAAGCAGCAGCGATATCCATATTCAGCACAGCCTCATTTGTATTGACCAGGCTCGATACATTTTTAGCTTCATACGTACGTCCGGCTAACTGACCGTAACCATTTACGACCGGAAGGTTATGATATTGCGACTGGGTAAACCATAATTCATATCGTTTGGATGAAAACGTTCTGGCTGTATAATTGCCGCGGCCTGCATCGATAATGACCGGTTCGCCATCTGCGTAAACAATAAAATCACCCACATCATTGTGGTTGTGGCTTTCTGCATTGTGTCCTCCGTGTGTGGCCAGATACAATCCATTTTCAGCCCGCGCAGTTAATACCTGAATATCATTGATCCATGCATCTTTCAAAGGTTTATAAAATCCTGGATTTGGCGGCTGATTACGGATAGTCAATAAATTTTGAATTTTTCTTGGCCGGTGAAATCCTGATATAGAATTAGAAACATCAGGAAAAGTGTTGAAGGCCCAGGTTCCCATTTGAACCAATAGTTTATCCGACAAAGCCTGCCCCATGCGGGACAATAACAAACCATCGGGACGCAATTTGGGGTCCGCATCAGCAAAATTTACAAAATAAAAACCGTCGATATGGGTTTTATAAATATAGGCTGACATCTTTTGGATTAATGGCTCGGAATATATATCTACTTTGCCCTTGGTCGCCAGGTGTAATAACTCCAGGCAATCGTAAACACTGGCTCCTGCTGCAAACCAATAACTCGGACCTTCATCACAACCTCCATCTTCACCCAGACTATTGAGGTAAGAATCCAAACCGACCATTGAACCATGGATCATTTGTGCACGACGCATTTCATCTTTTTCCAATAACAAACTGGCTACAATCCAATTGGACATGATCCAGGGATTCCAGTTGTTGACCGGATTAGTTTTACTGAGCCAACTGTATTTATCGGAATGTATCATCAATGGATCAAACAGCCGCTTCTTAGTCTCCGTATAAATTCGTTGGCGGATCAATTTATTTACCTGATCCAATTGTTCTCCGATAAAATAATCGGCCAGGCTAAGGACTGCAGCTGTCTCGGCTGTAAACAAGTCCACGATGGGGTTTTCCACATCCGGCAAACCTGTCCCGGAGATATGAGCCGGCACGCCCCAATAACTTTCTTCACAGATGGACCAAATACCATTGAGGATGGATTCCGTAAACCGGCCTTTGCCTTCAATACTTTCTGCAAAGATTAATGTCATCAGGGAATTCCGTTTACCAAAGGAGATCTGGGAATGCCTTTCCCTGTCCCCCGACCTTACAAAATCCAATGCTATGGTAGCGGAGATTGGTTCAAACTTGTAATTTAACAAGGACTCCCCTGCCTGTAGTATGGATCGTTTTACAGAATCAAGTAAAACAACTGACCATTCTTCCGGGGATTTAGGATATGGGTGGTAATCGTTTTTTGGTATGATCACTTTTTGCAAATATGCCTGGGTATATTGCCGGCCTAAAATATTTCGCAATTTTATTTGTGCATTGGCGGGTAACTGCCAGGCGATCACGCAAAAAATCAGCAAGTATTTCATACAGCAGGAAAATATAAATTAAAATTAGTTGTTCGAAAGCAGGGCATCATGGATTTTCCTAAAAATTGCCGCTGAATTGTTTTTAATATTCCGTAAGTTATAATTGCCCGCTGTAATTACGGTCAACAGGTCATTGGCCTCATCAAAAAAAATCCGCTGATCTCCATTACCTACGGCGGCTACTATACTGATTGGTTTACCTTTATAGGTTTCATTGAAAATCCAAAATTGATATCCGTATTCTGTGCCATCCGGGCCCAATTGTATTTGCGGTTTAAAAGAGTCCACCACCCATTGATTTGGAACAACCTGTTGGTCTAGCCATTTGCCTCCCTGGTGAAATAAAATACCAAATTTCAACAAGTCCCTCGATCTGAGCCGGAGGCCTGATGCTGCTGCCGGCTGGTCCATTCCCGGTATTCTCGTCCAGCTAAAACTATCAATGCCCAGCGGTTTGAATAAATAATCCCTGGCAAAGTCATCCACTTGCTGACCCGTTGATTTTTCCAGGATCACGGAAAGTAAATGGGTGGTACCACCATTGTATTTCCATTGTTTTCCGGGTGGTGCGGTGCTGGGTCTGCTTAAGATAAATTGAATGGGGTCCGCACTGTTGGACATCTGGATTTCACTGTTTTCAGGATTATCATAAGGAACCTCTTCATTCCACAATAAGCCTGCTGTCATGGACAATAGATGTTTGATGGTCAGTCCTTTTTTTAATCCGGTGTCCAAAGCCGCGTGTTCTTTAAAATAATCAAACACCCGGGCGTCGACCCCTTTGATCTTTTGCTGGTCAATAGCAATTCCAATACAGGCAGACACGATACTTTTGGATATGCTTCGTACATCGTGTAAATCCTGGATGCGGTGATTTATTACTCCCAGATCCTCACCCCAATTTTGATCTTTACCCGGGTAATATTGTTCGAATACCAATTTGTTTTTCTTATAAATTAACAAACTGTGGATATTGGGATAAAATCCGGTATCGATTTGAGTCGATAAATTGAATAGTGCAGCTGAATCAATGCCCACCTCACTTAATGTACCTATAGCTATTCCGTCGTTTAATTTTTCCGGTGAATGGTCAGGAAGATTATGGGATACCATTGGATTACAACACCAATAAGACAGGGCGATGATTCCTGCACATGCACCGGATAAGCGGAGTTTCATTGGCAACTTTTAAAAGACTAAGTTAAGCACATCCATACTATTTCATAGATGGGTAGAAACGGTTGCTGTTGTTGGTTCGAAGTATACCTTTCGGATCTTTGATCTTCCTGAACATAGGGTTGTGGAAGAACTGCGTTTCGATCTTGGAATATCAATCTGATCAATTATGCTTTAGTTAGCCGAAGTAGACTCAAAGGCGCAACTTCTTCAGAACATAGCTATTGTAGAGTCAAACTCATCAATTTTGTATCGGGTGGTCCTAATGACCAAGAGGAAGGTACCTGCAAACACTTACGTGTCATGTACTTAAACATGGGGTGCTACCCCACCAATTGGTTTAACCTGATGTGGCAAACTAAGGCGCTGCAAATTTGCGCTTACCGTCGCGCTCTACTTTAAACGCCAGACGGTAAACATCCTGAATGGTATCCATCCTCATCCAGGGGATAATTTTAATGGAGTAGTCTCCTTTTTGTTTAAACACTGCCTGATCCTGCAAAGTGAGATAAAACGTACAGGTCCTGCCCCGGCAGTCGCTATACCAATTGCCTGACTCATCGGCAAGTGAAATACTGACCACGTCTCTGGTGGTCGATGCATCGGGAAAGGTGGTTACAAATTGAACGTATAAATTTTCATAAAGATATTTTTTTCCATGGTCCAACTCCAATAGCAGATTGTAATAACGAGAAGTATCTTTTATTGAAAACCGGTAAACCGTGGAATCCGGATAAACCCAGGGGTTGTCCAGAAAAGAACGGCTGTCTTCAAATACGTAATTAGGAGGGTCACAAGAGATCCAAAAGCATACCGTCAGCAGACTTAAATAACAATACCGGATCATGAAAAGAAGCCCTTCATTTTTTCAAAAAATCCCTTATCCGCCTTGGTGGGGTTGGGCTGAAAATTAGGCATTGATTTTAATTTTTCCAACATTAATTTTTCATCATCCGTCAGGGATTTGGGCGTCCAGATATTGACTTGTACCAGGAGGTCACCCTTTTGATAAGATTGTACCGAAGGTAAGCCTTTATCCTTTAACCGGAATACTTTACCTGCCTGAGTACCCGCCGGAATTTTTATACTTGCTTTTCCATCCAGTGTAGGCACATCAATATTGGCTCCCAGTGCGGCATCTGCAAAATTCAGGTAAAGGTCAAAAACCAGATTGGACCCGTCCCTTTTTAAGGAATCGTGGGCTTTTTCTTTGATTTGAATGATCAGGTCTCCCGCTGGCCCACCTTTTGCTCCGGCATTACCTTTGCCCCTTACGGATAATTGCATTCCGTCCTCTACCCCTGCAGGGATGTCAATGTCAAAGGTGTCCTCACCCATAACCCGGCCATCACCTTTACAAGTGGCACAATGGGAAGTGATCATTTGCCCCGATCCATGACATTGAGGGCAGGTCGTCGTAGTCTGCATCTGGCCCAAAAAAGTATTACGGACCTGTCGCACATAACCACTGCCTCCGCAGGTATTACAGGTTTTTTTCGAACTTTTATCTTTGGCCCCGGAACCACCGCAGGTATTGCATGAAAGTTGTTTTTTTACAGAAATTTTTTTGGAAACCCCCGCGGCAATTTCGTTGAGATCAAGGGTTACATTGATACGGAGGCTGGTACCTCGCTGGCCACCCCCTTCTGCCCTGCTTCCCCCGAAAAACGATTCAAACGGACTGTCTTCGAATATGTTTCCAAAATTGCGAAGAATATCGTCCATATTCATATTGCCACTGAATCCACCACCTGCATTTCCATCCACTCCTGCATGGCCGAAGCGGTCATACCGGGCCCGTTTGTCGGGATCACTGAGTATGCCATAGGCTTCTGCGGCTTCCTTAAATTTATCTTCTGCTGACTTATCTCCCGGATTTCGATCCGGATGGTATTGCATGGCAATTTTCCGGTAGGACTTTTTTATTCCGGTTTCATCGGTTTCCCGGGTAACCTCGAGGATTTCGTAATAATCGCGTCTGGCCATCGTATCTTATTTTCCTACGACGACTTTTGCAAATCGAATAATTTTATCATGGAGGTAATACCCTTTTTCCACGGTATCGATCACGATATTCCTTTGTTCTTCCGGGACACTGACCTCGGTGATGGCTTCGTGCAATGAAGCATCAAACAACTCTCTGGTACTTTGCATTTCGATCAACCCCTTTTGTTTTATAAGCTGAAGCAGCTTATGATGAATTAAGGTGGTGCCTTCCGTCATATGTCGATGCTGTGTAGCCCGGTCAAAATCATCCAGCACAGGCAGTAAACTCACGATCACCTCCTGAGAAGCATATTTTGCGAATTCTATTCGTTCCTTGCTCGTCCGTTTTTTATAATTTTCAAATTCAGCCAGTAAGCGCAGGTATTTGTCCTTCATTTCCCCTAACCCCGGCTCCATAGGGTCAGTCTGAAGCGGTTCTCCCCCCGGATCCAATTGATTTTCAAGAGGATCTGACATTTCTTCCGGTTGAATGACGGGTTCTTCTATATTTTCTTTGGTATGTTGCTCCATGGATTATTTAAATTTCACTTTGGCCAAATGCAATAATAAGACCATTTGAATAATTCAGGTCAAATTGTCAGTTGATCACCCGTTTTCTGGCCAACAACTCATTCATCTCTTCGAAACTCTGGTCTATCCCGAGGATCCTTAAATCAGGGTCCAGTAATATCTTGGCCGGAATTGCCCTGATTCCGAATGATTTAACCAGCGCTGAATTGAACTGATCCAGTTCGAGAATATGGTATGGCCAGTAAGCAGAATCCTGGGCCACCGCCTGCTCCCAATCCGCGCGGTTACTTTCTATGGCAATGCTCAATACTTCCAGGCCCCGGGCATCTTTAAAAGGCTGCAAATGCCAGTCGGAATAAAATTTTTTTAACAAGGGTGCTTCCTCCCTGCAAGGTTTACACCAGCTCCCCCAGAAATCAATCAGCACATAATTCCCCTTCAGCGATTGAATATCAAAGAGGGCTGAATTGGCGAGCTCCCGCTGGACGGGAGGGCAGAATTCTGCGACTTTTACTCCCGGTTTAAAATAAAAATACCGGGCCAGGAAGATCAAGGAGACCACCAGGAAAACAGTCAGAATTAATTGAACAGGTCCTTTAATCATAATCTCATTTCGATAGAAATCAAGGCTGGTTGGCAGCAGCCTTTGATTCCCTTCTTTTTTTAATAATGCCGGCTAACCAGGTCGGAATGATGATAACCCCGACGATCAGGTAAATATAATAAGTCAAAAACCTCCAGATCAGGGCAATGATCAGCGCAGCACTCTTGGGGATATAATCCCCGATAAAGCTTCCGAAAAATACCTCTGCAAACCCGGCAGCTCCAGGGGTCGGACTGAACATCATAAACAAAAACATCATGATTTGCCTTCCAAATATCTTGAGTTGGTCCCAGGGATGATAACTGATATGTTCTATCAGCGCAATGATCAGACAGTTGACAATGATAAACCGGCTGGTCCAGGCTGCGCTGGTAAACAAAAAAGACCGCAGGTGAAACCTCCAGTTTTTTTGGACAATTTCGTTGGCTGAAACCACCATATCGTCACCTAGTTTGACGGCTGAATTCCGGAATCGTTTTAACAGACGCCAGGAAGTAAAATAGACCAATATTTTTTTGAACTGGTGGGGGTTGATAAACAAACCATAAGCAAACAACATGCTGTAGGTCAATATGATGCCATAAAAAAACAATAGCGAATAAGCAACCCCATCAATGGAAGCCAATCCGGTATAGGTCGGATTAATAATATTGAATCCGAATATCACAAGCAGTACCGGGATGATGGTCACAAAAAACAAACTATCCAGTACTACGGTATACAGAATGGTGGCAAGCGTGCGCGATGCTCCCAGTTTTTCCTGCGATATTACAAAAACAGCCACCGCTGATCCACCCAATGCAGTGGGTGAAACGGCTGAACTAAACTCCCAGATTAGGATCAGTTTAAAACATTTCCAGAAACCTATAACATCCCCTGCGAGATGATAAAGTCGAAAGGTATAGAACAGATCACGGATCAAGGCAAAACATACGGCAAATAACAGCCATAACATGGTGTGCGGGCTCCAGGTCACCGTTTTTAGCGCCGTAGTATCAAAACTGGAAAACAACATGTACACTATAGCTGCTATACCTATAAAAATCGGCAACCAGATTTTCGAACTCCTGATGGAGTTCAAGACGGAACGGGCGTGCTCGTCATCCTGATCGATTCCTTCCTTGTTTCCTGGCTCTGTATTTTTCATCCGCCTGGATTAATCGGCCTGGTGCTGCAATGATCGAAGGAGGTATTCTCCATACCCGCTTTTTAAATAATAATGCCCCAATTTTTCGAGTTGGGCCGCATCAATAAATTTCATGAGGTAGGCAATCTCCTCTATACAACCAATTTTTAATCCCTGCCTTTCTTCGATGACCTGGATAAACTGGCCTGCCTGCATCAGGGATTGATGGGTACCGGTATCCAGCCAGGCAAACCCCCTCCCCATCGCTTTGACATACAATTTCCCCTGCTCCAGATAGTATTTGTTGACATCGGTGATTTCGTACTCTCCGCGGGCACTGGGCTTCAGGTTTTTGGCGACCTCAACAACAGAATTATCATAAAAATATAAGCCCGGCACGGCATAATTGGACTTGGGTTTTACCGGTTTTTCTTCAATGGACAATGCCTTAAATTGGTCATCAAATTCGACTACCCCATATCTTTCCGGATCAGCTACCTGATAGGCAAAAATGATTCCACCTTCCGGGTGCTGGCATTCCTTCAACATACTACCCAAACCAGCACCATAGAAAATATTATCTCCTAAAATCAACGCTGCATCGTCGTTGCCGACAAATTGTTCACCCAGTACAAAAGCCTGGGCCAGGCCATTTGGCTCGGGTTGGACGATGTAGGAAAAGTTACACCCCAGGGAAGAACCGTCTTTGAGCAACTTTTCGAAATTGGGCAAATCCTCCTTTGTTGAAATAATTAAAACATCCCGGATATTGGCCATCATCAAAATCGATAATGGATAATAGATCATAGGCTTGTCATATACCGGCATCAGTTGTTTACTGACCGCCAGGGTTAGCGGATACAATCGGGTTCCAAGCCCACCGGCTAGTATGATTCCTTTCATTTACACAAATAATTTAAACTCGGGGTAAAAATATAAACTGGGCCCCTAATTCGCTGAGCACAAAGAAACAAATAAAATCAGGAGTCGGTTTATAGGATTGTTTAAATGCTTCCACCTTCCGCGGAAGAATAATTTTTTTTAAAATAAATTCTTCCAAAGAAGAAACATTAATATTCCAATTGCCCTGCACTTCATATCTTTTAAATAAAGGGATACCCGCTTCAAAGGTATCCTGATGGGCAATAAATATGGGAAATTCGGTGACCCCCTTTGCCCTGATGACATCAAGCGCCTCATTCAGCGCTTTGCGGTAAACTTTAAGTTCATCCTGTAACTGGATAAATTTTTCAGTACTGATTTGCATGAATTAATTTTTATGCTTTGAACTCAGCAAAGTTACATTTTCAATGTGTCCGGTATGAGGAAACATATCGACGGGCTGACTGATGATATGGTCATAAACCGGGGCTAATAATTTGAGGTCCCTGGCCTGGGTAGCAGGGTTACAACTGACATAAATGATTTTGGCTACGGGATAGGTATTCAGTACCGGAATGATATCCGGGTGAAGACCTGCCCTGGGTGGGTCAACCACAATACAATCCGGATAACCTTCCTGCTGGAACAACCCGTTTTGGAGCATAAGCTTGACATCCCCGGTATGAAAGGTTGCATTTTGGATCTGATTACATGCAGCATTCATGCGGGCATCCTCCACTGCATCGGGTATTTCTTCGACCCCAATGACCATTTTGCATTTTCCGGCCAAAAACAAACCGATTGTCCCGGTTCCTGAATATAGATCATAGACTATTTCATCACCCTGGAGGTCCGCAAACTCTTCCACAAATTGATATAATTTAAGTGCCTGATGGGTATTGGTTTGGAAAAAAGATTTTGGACCGATCCGGTACCGCAATCCCCCGATGGACTCCATGATATAACCCGGGCCATGCACCAGAAGAGGTGCAAGGTCAAAAGTGCTGTCATTTTTTTTCTGATTCAGCATGGTATATAAGGTGGTTAGTTGCGGGAAAGCAGCTAAGATCGCATCACAGAGGGATTGCAGGTCTTCCGGCCGATCCTCCCCATGGACGATGATTACCATATGCTCATCAAGACAGGAGGTACGCACCAACAAATTGCGAAGGAAACCAGTATGATTTTTAACGTCATAAAACGAATATTGCCGGGTTTTGGCTATTTCACGGACCAGGTTCCGGATAGAATTACTTGGTTCAGGTTGAAGATAACAATGCCGGATATCCACTATTTTTTCAAAGGAGCCGGGGCGGTGAAAACCCAGTGCATCCCGGTCGGCGGGCATCCCGGTTTCTATCTCCGATTGTTCGAGCCATCGGGAATTGCCAAAGCTATATTCGAGTTTGTTCCGATAATAACGATTTTCCGAAGCACCGCAGATTGGTCTGACAACCGGCTGCGGTATACCACCTATCCGGCTCAAAGCATCGGAAACATTCTTTTGTTTATAGGTCAGTTGCCCTTCATAAGTCATGTGCTGCCATTTACAACCCCCGCAAACCCCAAAATGGGAGCAAAAAGGCAGGGTCCTCCAAGGGGAATCGGCAGTCCGTTGAGTAGCTCTTCCGATCCCCAACCGGCTCCTATGCTTGCGGACTTCGATATCCATGATCTCGCCGGGGACTGCATTTTCAACCAGGTATACCTTGCCTGCTTCATCTTTGCCGATACCATAACCCTGGTCGCCCATGTCCACGATCTTTACATTTTCCGCCCGCACTTCCTTGGTCTTTCCCATGCTCCTCTCTTTTTATTCTTTTTATTTGATTTTTTTAACCAGGACAAATTCCACCCGTCGATTGGAAAGGCGGCCTGATTCCGTTTGATTGTCAGAGATCGGTTTTGAATCGCCAAATCCTTCGTAAGACAACCTGCTACTTTCAACTTGCCGGGAGATTAAATAATTATATATTGACAATGCTCGCTGTCGGGATAAAATCAAATTGGCCTGCGGTTCACCGGTATGATCTGTATGACCATGAATGGCCAGGCTGTATTCGGGGTGATCTTTCATCAGGACGACCAGGGCATCGAGCTCGTTATAAGACTCTGACTTTAATCTATAGGAGTTCAACTCAAATAATACATTGTGTAAGACGATCGGTTTAGTTGTCAGGGTATCTTCAGGGCCAATCCGCTCCAATTTAATCAGGTGATGAAGTGTATCCGCATCCCGGACGGACTGTCCTAAAACAATGCGGTCAGAATAGAGGTTAAACCCGGAAGCCTGAACATGGACCTGGTAAGAATCGTGGGCGGGCACCACCAGGAGATAATAGCCTTCCGCATCGCTGTACAAGGTGTCTTTTCTGACCAGGTCGGTCCCTCCGGCGATTGTAATTCGAAGGTTAGGCAAGGACTGACCGGATTGAGCATCGACTACCGCTCCTTTAATATATCTGCATGCATTTGCCCTCGCTTTGGCAGGCAGTTGAAAGGTGACTAAATCGGAGGTGATTATCTGATTAAATTGATTGATAAGTTGAAGGGTATAGAAGGCTGTATACCCATCCAAAGCGACCACCATTGCTCCCTGGTCCCGATGATCATTTAGTGGGAAACCCAGGTTGACCGCTTCCGCCCAGGTGCCTTTGTTAGTTTTTTGGGAGAAAAACAAGTCCTGTGATCCAAATCCAGGTTTGCCTTCTGACCTGAAATAAAGGGTGACCCCATCGGCATGGAGACAAGGACTAAATTCATCCCCTGATGTGTTTATCCCCGGTCCGGCATTGACGGGTTTGGACCATCCTGAAAGAAGTTTATTGGATTTCCAGATATCATAGCCACCGGATCCACCGGGACGGTCGGAAACAAAAAAAAGGATGCGGCCATTGGCACTCAGACTGGGTTGGCTTTCCCATGATCTTGAATTTATAGCAGTCCCTATGTTCCTTGGGTTGGACCATTTATCCCTGATGAATTCTGAAATGTACAGGTCACAACCGCCATAGGAATCTTCCCAATCACATCCCGTGAAAACAATAGTTTTGCCATCTGCACTGATTACATGTGCGCCTTCATTTTTTGGCGAATTTTTTGGCCAGGATAAAGGAGGAGACCATATCCCGGCATTCCATCGGCTGATCATTAAGTCTTCCTGATTGTTTGTCCTGCGCGTAAATACCAGGGTTGTGCCGGCTGCATCCAATGAAGGAAGATACTCCGGGGCAGGTGTATTAATGGAAGCATTTAAGGGCGCAAATTGAATGGAGCTGCTATCCTGCAGGTTAGCCAGTGAAAAGGTGGTTTTTGCAAGGTATGACCGGGCTTTCAATCGGGTCAGGGTGTCCTTGGTATTTAGGGCAAGGTAATCGGTAAAATGAACTGATGCCTGAGCATACATCCCATGGTTTAATTCGAGTTGGCCCAGCGAAAATAAGATAGAGGGTTTGCCGATAGTGACCGCATGGGTTGCCCGTTGCAGGGTCTCCATGGCTTTAATCATATTTCCCTGATTAAAATAGAACTGATACAATTCCAGGTAGGCATCACGATATCCGGGATCCAGAGCAATAGCCGATTCAAAGCTTTTTACCGCCTGGTAAGTTTTTTTTTTATTCATCAAGTCCTGCCCATCTTTAAACAGTTTTACTGCTTTGGGATTGGTTTGTCCGCAGGCCAGGTTAAATACCAGTACAAAAGGCATCAACCGTCTGAAAACCATGGCAACCTGATGAAAAAAATTCCGGTTTAATAAAATCATGGCCGTTGAGCTATGCATTAAGACGCAGTCAATATAAACGGCATTCAGGCTTTGGGCTGCAACATTTTTTTTGCTTCCTTGTTTCCCAGGGTAGCTGCTTCTTTAACATCGGCCATAAATCCGTTTTTACCGGCTAATTTTTTAGCCAGTCCACGTTGCAGCAATATGTCAGCTTTGGAGAATTTAGCGGCCTTGGGTTCTTCTTCCAGCGCGGCAAGGGCAGCATTAAATCGTTGAGCAGCTTCATCAAATTGTTCCTGCTCCATCAGGATTTTACCATAGATATAGTTGGCATCCCTTTTTTTGAGATAACTTATGTCTTTAGGGTCAAATTTCCGGTCGCAAAAAAGTTTAAGTTCAAAAGAGGCCTCTTTGTATTGTTTCAAAGTATATTGGAGCTCCCCTTTCTGGAAACGAGCCTGCCAATGAACCATTTGTAAAGCCAATGATTTTTGAATGGTCAATGCAAGGTCCAAAAGGGCGAGGTCTATTTTATTTTCGTATAGGTATACCTGAGCACGGCCAAAATAAGCGAGGGCATTGTTTTCATCAAACTGGATGCTTTTATTAAAATCGGACATGGCATCCCTATAATTCTTCAGGGTAAAATTGACATAGCCCCTTCGTTCATAGGCCTGGCTATGCTTTTCATATTTCAGGATTGCAAGGTCAAGGGCCTGGATAGCTTCTTTTTCTTTGCCTTTGGTGCCGATCAGTTTACGCCCTTTGAGATATTCCTGAACCGCTACTTTGTCACTTTGGGGTTCGATCATTTTATGGCGCAATATTTTACCGGAATCAATCAGCCAGGCACCGAGGGAACCTGCTGAAGCAAACTGGGCTATATATTCCAACAAATTGAGTGTATTGGTAAAGGTTTTTTCGGTAGATTGGGTTACCAGCCGGGGAATATCGATATACCCCTGATCCATAAAAAAAATCTGTTCTGGTTTAAACATAATTTCGTTGCGGTAATATTGTTCAGATCTGATCTGATACATCTGAAGGGATTTCTCAATATTTTTACCGGCACCAAATTCTAATCGGCCCTGGAAGATTGATTTATAAAAAATCGGGTTATTTAGTGTTGCAATCATACCAGTAACTTGAACTTGTGGTTTGCGTTTTGATTACCCGCCTTCTTGACTTTTTATTCGAAAATTCAGTCAACCAAGTGTCTATAAATTAAAGTTTATTTATATACGTGTGAATCGGCTACGCTTATCCATACATAACCCATAAAGTTAAGGAAATTCCGGCTATCAGGCCCTAATTTTATTTAATATTCCCCTGGATTGTGGTTGGATGCTGATCGATCATGCTTCCAGCCAAACCTGGGTGCCTTCTGTACAGTTTTTACAGATCTCTATTTCTTTTCGTCCTTTTAATAGTTTAGTCCGGAAGTACTTATAAGACTCCCCTTTCCATATAGATTTAAAAC
>Ga0163153_10001601_pt1 | contig 35527 bp, 45 predicted proteins | sample OliLakLV19MP6IB1_FD_148629 | JGI IMG/M metagenome (GOLD analysis project Ga0163153, IMG submission 148629) | Freshwater microbial mat bacterial communities from Lake Vanda, McMurdo Dry Valleys, Antarctica - Oligotrophic Lake LV.19.MP6.IB-1 | ecosystem: Environmental > Aquatic > Freshwater >... | reverse complement strand
GCGTGTACGAGCCAACTAAATATCTTCTCTTATGGTCTTCTGCGTTTTCTTCTGGAACACATGAAGCACATAGACGGACTCGACAAACTTGGCCACATAGAGCACGCGCCATTCGCCCAACACGTGTATTCGAATCTCCCGGACGCCGGCACCCACCTCTTTCATGGGCTTCCAATCAGATGGCGCCAGGCCACGCTGAACAAAGCCCAACTCGAAACCAGCCGCACGCCGGGCTTCTGCCGGGAACTCCCGGAGGTCGTCAAGACTGGAATCGACGAACTCCAGAGGTTTCACGTAGGAGACTATATAAGATGTGTGATTGGGATATCAATAAACGTAGATAAGTCTAAATGCTTTTTACCTGCCACACCCTCATGGTTGCTTTGGTGAGCCCTCGCGTCGAAGGAGAGTGAGATAGGCCAGCGTGTCGGTGAGTTCTTGATCGGTCATGGTGGTGTCTGGAAACATCCCCGTGCCTGGGTGCCCTTTCCTGATTGCATGCGCACGCTGCTTGTCGGTTTTTAGGTAGAGCACCTTCAGATTACGGAGATCGGCCGGTGGGGGATTGAGTTGAGCGATGAGCGCGGCGGTGTCGGCTGCGAGTTGCGGTCGTTGTTCCATGTTCCCATCCATGCCATGGCAGTAGTAGCACACGCCTTTCCCGTTAAAGACTGCTCTGCCACGCTCGGCATCGCCTGCCGCCTTTGTGCTCTTGGATGACGGCAGTGAACCGGCCCAGGCATTCATCTCAGGCAGGTGTACGAACTGGATCGCCAACCAGCCTACGAGAAAGAAGCCGGCGAAAGAGAGTCCTCGGAGAATCCTACGCTTCGAGTCAGTCATCACATCATCCTATCAGTCGATCTCAGTCAGTGCTACCCGCAACAGAGCTTGTATCGCTCTTCCGGAATATTCTTCATGCTTTGAAAGACGGTTTCGCGCTCTTCCGCACCGGCCACTTGATCGATGGCGGGATAGAGAGCCCGCTCTTCTTTCCTATTGTGGGAACCAAGTATGTCCAACAGCGCCTGTTCTTCTTGATCGCTGTCTGGATTCTGCTCCACCACTTTGCGATGAATGGCCTCAAGCTGCTGCCCGATCTGACGATGCTCCACCCGCATCACAACGGTTGGCCCTTCTTCGGACCTGCCGGTTTTCTTTTCCCACAATGGAAACAGCAGATCCTCTTCCCACACGATATGGCGTTGCAAGCCGACCTTAAATTCTTTAAATGATTCCTTGGCCTTGGTAAAATCAGACCGTTTCAACTGCTGAAAGGTCTTGAACAACTCATCCAACCGATCATGGTCCTGCTCAAAGAATGCAGTGATGGTTTTCTGCTCACTCATGATGCCTCCAATACATTATGGATGCTCTCTGACTGTAAACTCCAAATGACAGGCCACACAGGCCCTCAACACGTTGTTGAACTGCGGCAAGATCTGTTTTAGATCTTTCGTGGGAATCATCCTCGCCAACTCTTCCGCTGCCGTATTGTGTGCTGTAGCCAACTCCTGATAGACGGGTGGAAAATTCTCGGACGGTTGACTCGCCTTCGCCAACCGATGCATGAAGAATCCCAGGTGCGATTCAGTCAACCCTCTTGCCAACTCGTAGTCCTCTTCTATCAGCGCGTTCATGATGACCTGCATGGTCTCCAGGTGCTGTAACATGACCGCACGATGCTCTTTCCCCGCAGATGGAGACAAGGGAATGGGATGCCTGGAATCGGACGTGAGATACGGAATGGACGACTGCTCACCCTGGCGACGTTCGGGCTCGCTGCAACCAGTTGATAACCCGATACACAGAATACCCAGCGCGACCCTTACACGGAGTGTCTGTCTCTCTCTATAATAATGGTGACGCAAAAACAACCACATCCTGCATCTCAATGCGGCTTATGCTGATGGCCATGATCATGACCATCACCCACTTTGTTTGTTTTCCCGACCGACTTTGGCTTCAGCGGAGTAAATCGTGCGCCATACGCATCCTGTTCCGGCAATTTGACGAATACCACAATCACTGTCTCCGGTGTGACATGAAACTCGGCATTACCCATCAACTTGTTCTGTTGTGACGGCTCCAGCTTGACGGTGATTTTGCTCCCGGACTTACCCTGCTGAATGGTCGCCTTACCCTCTCCCCCACCGGTATGGATCTCCTGCCATGCGTGATCGGTCACATGCAGTACCAGCGCCCCATCCTTCGCTATAAGCTCCAGATGATAGGGGCCCGCGGCACGGACTTGCCCGCCATGCGGCGACGGCATCGCATCCAGAGATGCATCGGTATGTGCCCACACAGGTTGACACATCATCAGAGGGACAGAGAGCACGACAGCAACGATCAATTTACTCATTTTTCTCCTCGATATACGAATTGGATTGGTAGGGCGAACTTTCAAAGGTGGTTCAAATATCAATAAATAAATGAAGTGAACAGCACCATCAAGCCTGGCTTACTGCCAGGCGGCGCCCTTGTCACAATCGGCTCAGACGTTCCTCACGGAGGAAAGATATCAAGCTTGCCGGCAACGTGTCTAGGCACAGTGAAGCGCTCCATCCCGTAACAGGGAAGTCTCACACGTCGAATGTTCAAATCACTCATGGGCACGGACCCACTGCACGATGTCCTGCGCGCCGAGTGCCCCGGATTGCCGCGCCACTTCACGCCCTCCGCGAAGCAACATCAGGGTCGGGATACTTTGAATACCGAACCGGGCCCCAAGAGCCTGTTCCTCCTCCGTGTTCACCTTGGCCAGGCGAACGTGTGGCTCCAGAATCTTGGCAGCCTGTTCATACGCCGGCGCCATCATTCGGCAAGGCCCGCACCACGGCGCCCAGAAATCCACGACCAGCGGAATGTCGCTTCGGGTGGCGTGCATGTCGAAGTCCCTCGCCGTCAGCGCGATCGGCTGCCCGGTGAACAGCTGCTCGTGGTACTGGCCGCATTTTGGCCCTCAACGAGGGGTATGTCCGGAACGCGATTGATGGCCTGGCACCGGGGGCACACGATATGCCGCAGTTCCCTCATGACGTCTTTTCGTGACACGAACCATTATGCAAATGACACCGTCTGCTCAGGGATCAGCGCACCCAACGTCCTCGCGCGTGGGACACGCTGTCGAACCAGCCATGTTCCGAGTCTCTCACGGTGTCCCGCGCCTAATCCACATCCAGGCCTGCCTGCCTCAGGCGAGCGCGTAACTGATCGATCTGATGAAGCAGATCGATCATCACCGCAGCCGCCTCGATGGTTGCCCCGAAATCCCTCTGCAGCCGGGCGACTCGTCGGGCACACGTGAGATCCGCCGCGCGAAATCGCCAATCCGGGGTCTCTCTCCCTTGCGGCGCCAGCACGCCCACCGCCACCAATTCAACGATCCACTCTGCCTCCGTCCCGCAGGCCCTCGCCAACTCCTCGAGCGCTAGCACGCCTTCATCACCAACTACGCTCCCCGTCAGAATCTCGTTTTCCATATCCATCGGTTAGACTCCGAGTGAGTGGCGCGGATTGAAGGCCAGCTCCCGCGCCATGGTGTGATAGATCTGTTGTGCCTGCTCCGTCTCCGCTGCCGGAAGGACCACTTCTAGGGCAAGATAGAGATCGCCCGCCGGTTCGCCGGGAATACCACGTCCTTTGAGTCTTAGCTTTCGCCCGCTCTGCGAACCAGGGGGGATTTTGACTTCAACCACCCCGGTCGGGGTCGGCGCTTTGATCGTGGCTCCGAGGGCCGCTTCCCACGGCGCAAGGGGCAATGAGAGAGACAGGTCGCGGCCTTGTATCTGGTACAGGGGGTGAGGGTGAAAACAGACCTCAAGATAGAGGTCACCCGCGGGCATTCCATTGACTCCCGGCGCACCTTGCTTTGTCAATCGGATATGCTGGCCTTCACGGATGCCTTTGGGGATTTGCACGTGAAGCGACCGCTCCTGCAGCACCACCTGGCCTTGCGCATTCACCTGCGGCGCACGCAGAGTAATCGTCTGGGTTCCACCGTGAAACGCATCCTCGAGCGCGATGAAGATCTTGGCATGATGGTCCTCGCCATGAGCACGGGTAGATGCGCTGTGACGGGAGAAGTTGCCAAACAGGGTGGAGAAGAAGTCGCTATAGTCCGTGGCTTCCGCCGCAGACGCGCCGCCGGGGGTGAACTCGAAGCCCGCAGCCCAGTCCGGCGGTGGGGTAAATTCCTGCCCTGCCCGCCAGCGATTGCCGAGCTGGTCATAGGCGGTACGCTTCTCCGGGTCCTGTAGCACTTCGTAGGCTTCACCGACTTCCTTGAAGCGTGCTTCCGCTTGCGGCTCTTTACTCACGTCCGGATGATATTTTCGCGCCAGCTTCCGGTAGGCAGTTTTGATGTCGTCGGCCGTCGCCGTCCGGTCGACCTCGAGGAGCTTGTAGTAGTCCTTAAATTCCATATCGGTTCGTTTCCGGCTGTTCAATCGACCACGTCGGGGGCTCCTTGGGCGCTCGTTGCGCTCGGTGAGCGCGCCGAACTCTCAGCATTGTCACGGGCAAATCCCACGAACCACCGTCACCTCGACCACTCGCTCGAAGGCCAGGACAAGCCAGGCGGGCACATCACCAACGGTCACCATGGTCTTGTTCTGTCGGACCAACTTACGCGCAAGGATAGAGGTAGATGTGACCGCCCCTCTGCCTCCCTCGGCCATGAAAACGGACTGCTCGCATCAGTTATTTCCTCAGCGCCGCCTGATTCTCCCCCGCCTGTTCGCAAGTCAGACATATGGGCGCCGCAGGGACTGCCTCCAGCCTGGACTGGGGAATGCCCTTTCCGCATCGCTCGCATCGGCCGTACTGTTCCATCCCCAGCTTAAGGAGTGCCCGATCAATCGCCTCGATCTCGGTCTTCGCTCGCCCATCCAGACGATCAAGCAACCGAACCATGCTCTCATCCTGCCCCCGCTCCTCCACTTCGCTTTCGATACCGCTTTGGAACCAGAGCAGTTCATCTTCAGTCTGAGCAACCTGACGAAACAAGTCGCGGCGTTGGGGTAACAGCTTCTTTCCAATACCCTCGACCAGTAGCATGGCTAATAACCCTCTCTGACGACGGCAATGTCAACTACAACAAGTGTCCATTTTTTCTTTTATGGACTCTCCTCCCGCCTTGATCGCCGCCTCGACATCCGCCGTTTTCTCTGCGACGAAATGCTCGCCACGTTCTATGGTTTCATCAAGAGCAACCCGTGCCTCCTTCGCCTTCTTCAAAACTTCTTCCTCAGCCCTCTTGGCATACCTCTTCACAGTCCGGCGGGTCTCTTCACCAGGTTTTGGAGCGAGAAGAAGACCTGCCACCGCTCCAGCCACGGCTCCCCCTAAAAATGCGAGTACAACAGCCGGCCCCGAACATTGTGTCTCTCGATTGTCCATAGCGATTCCTCCTTGGATATACAGGGTTCTCTGAATTGAAAAGCGAAGGTCGTGCCACGAGATCGAGGCGAATCGGTCCGCAACCGTCTCGAATTGGCGAGGATTTCAGGCGTCCTTCACAGAAGGGAGGAAAACCGCTGGGGCATTCCAGGTCTTAGAAGTAGACAAGGCTGTCGCAAAAGGCGACAGGACCTTTTGATCAGAGTGATACGCCAGCCCTGCGAGGGGCATGCACGAAGCTAACTGATGGGATTAAAGGGAGCCAGCGTACGGACATAGCTCAGTACATCCCAGATGTCTTGATCCGATAACCGATCCCCCCACCCGTGCATCGGACTGAAGAGTACGCCCTGTTTGATCGCCAACAATAATTCCATGTCGGTCTTCGAACGAGATTTCAGCGCCTGAAAGTTAGCCGGAGGGACAATCAGATCTTTGACGTCGCGCCCCAATCCGTCTCCAGACGTGCCATGGCACCGAACACAGTGCTGTTGGTAGATTTCCTCGCCTTTCTTGGGATTTTCCGTCAGGGGCTGAGCCATCGCCCATGATCCGGCCACCATAACAGCCACAACCCCAACCACCATCATGCGTGCGTACAGCCCCACCACTGCCGCGGAGGGCAAACCAGAAAATCCAGGGAAGGCCGATTGATTCACCGGTCTTGCCCGCCGAGCAGCCCGCCGCGAGCATCCTCGATCGGCTGTTTAATGCTGACCGCACCGCGCAGCTCACTCGTCTTGTACCCGATGGCCCGATCAAACGGATACTGCTGCTTCAGCATGAGGCGAATTGACTCCGGAATCTGGTCACTCGACCCGTGGCAGAGCAGACATTTCGACTGAACCATAATCGGCTTCATAAACCGGAAGTACTGCCCGTCCGGTTCCGTCACGATCTCAAAATGCGTCATGCCCGCGTACGGTTTCCCTTTCGCCGCACGCTCGGTGAATCCAGCCATCACCCGCTGCTCCCAGGCATCCGGCATCCCGAGCAAGGGATTGCGCACCCGCGTGCCCACGCGTGTGACCCGCCAGCCACGCTCCCGCGACAACCGGCCGGCAAGATCGGGCGCCAGCTTCGTGCAGACAATGATCTCTTCGACCGGGCCTCGCTCAGTCATCTCCCGTGTCATGGCCTCGCCCAACTCTTCCAGAAAGGTCGTGGCCACTTTAGACGCCCCCCGTGCAAGTTCGGGCTGGTCGGCAGAGGCGATATTGGTCGCTATCATGAGCACGACAACACTTCCTGCCAGTACTCTCATCAAACGCCATCTGTTCTCTGTCATCATGTCAACGCCTTACAGGCCTGGGCCATCCACCCATTCAATGTTGGTGCTGTCCTCCGCCCTGCTCCCCACCTGCATGATCGCCACCGCCATTCCCTCCATGTCCACCGCCACCCATACCGCCTCCATGCTGTCCCTCACCACCACTCTTCATCTTCCCACGATGGGCACGCTCTTTTTCCCGCTGCTCCGGAGTCAACAGCGCCGAGGCATCGCGCTTCCCCTTGATGGCTGCCAGCATGAGAGCCCCCTCTGCTTTCTTCAGCTGATCCACCTTCGCTTGGATTGCGGAGAGTTCAGCCTGCTCCTCCTCCAAAAGCGCGTGCAATTCCAGCCTGGCAATTTTGATATCAGCGTCCATTCTGGCTTGGATTCGGTTGAAGTCGAGCTGGAGGGCTTTGAGCTTGCCGATCTGTTCCGATGTCAAACCGATTTCTTTCGCATGCTTCAGCGCATGCATCAGGTAGTGCGCGCTGTGCTCGCCCTGTTCGCCCTGGTCATGGCAGCCATGCATCTGGTCATGCATCATACGCCCCTGGGCCTCATCGGTAAGACCGGAGAAAAACGTAGCCGCGACCAGACAGGCGACTCCACCCAATACCACAACCCACTGTCTCTTCATCATGATACTCACCTCCCATGTGAATCCGCCCAAGGTCGCTACTCGCTACTTTTGGAACGGAGTTGTTGATTCGGTCTCCTGCTCTACATCGGCAGGACTTGGCTCAGGACTTCCCGTTCAGCTTCGAGCCAGTCGTCGAGATCACAGCCATTCTGACAGCCCCGCGCTTGGTACCGTTCAAATGCGCGTTTCGCAATCAGAGCATGAAGCTCGTCGCAGGGCCAGACCCGTGGTTTCTCTCACGACTGCGTACTCCGCGCCGGTCGTGTGGTTTTTTTTGCGCACCTAAGACCTCTCTTCATCAATGCGGCAGAGATAGCCGTTCCTCAACGACCCTCTCCGTAGCAAGCTACGGGGAATGTCCACATTCAAGGAATATGAATTTCGCAGATAGTCATGGCGAGTGTCATGCCACTCGCTTCACATAGGCGTCACAAGAGAATAGAGGCACACGCTAAGTGATTACGCAGCGAGAGAAGACATGACCGATAGTTTGCAGACGAATACCCCCGCCGCCAGAAGAATCACTCTCGCAAAAGGCAGCACATTCAAGTGGGCGAGGCATGCATCACTGTAGAACCAGTGAAGCAATAGATGGGTCGTTATGGATTTGAGTCGGATTGAGGGCAGCCCTCACCTTCACAACCCCTCATGCCTTCCATCCCACCTTTCGGCCCGCTGTGTCCCATGCGGCCCATGCCGCCACCTGGTCCCATCATGGGTCCCATGCCTTCTCCGCGACCCATCATGCCCGGCCCATGTTCTCCGGCGAAGCCGCGCAGATACGGGATAATGCTCCAGATCTCTTGGTCAGTCAGTTGTCCGCCGAATCCCACCATGCTGGTACCGGGCGATCCGTTCTTAATCACCCAGAATATTTCACCTTCCGTACGATGGCGCCACAGCCCATGGTGCCGGAAATTGCGGGGCGATGGATTCAGCTGAGCCGCCAACGGCCCATTGCCGTCTCCGTCTTTCCCATGACAGTTGAAGCAAGCCCCCTTCCCGTCATAAAGCACCTTGCCCTGCTCGACAGTCTCCTGGGATTTCGGCAACGGGTTCGTGAGTGCGCGCGCATCGGCCAGCTTATCGGCCGGCACCAGCGACTGCATCATGTGCCGCTCGGCGGCCACGGCGGGAACGGCAAGGGAAACAATGACGGCTATCAATGGGAACATATTCAACTTCATCAACTTCCTCCTCTTCACAGGATGCCGAAACATTCCGCCAGCGTCGCTCTCACATCGTTCAGACCCTCAACACACAGGCACCGCTTACGGGGCAATATTAGATTCGATATCGACTCCAAGGCCGATCCAGGCCCGCAGCAGATCGTGCCGCGTGATCGAATAGACGACCTTGCCGTTTCTCTCGACCGGCAGGTTGAGAAGTCGCTTATCCTCCATGAGCTTCACCGCCTCATCGAAACTCGTATCGTCTGTCACGGCGATGCGGTCTTTCACCATAATGTCCTCTGCGGCCAGCCGGTTCAGATCCTTCCCCGCTTCCAGCGCCCGAAGGATGTCGAACTCGCTGATGAATCCGGCGAACCTCCCCTCCTCATCGACCACCGGTGCTCCTGGCGTATGCGTCGTCAACAATTCAACGGCGATCCCCATCGCATTTTGTTTTCGAGTAAACACCAGATCATTCGTGGCACGCACTTGTCCAATCGTCTTGAACCCCCCGGCAGGAACACCCGGTCTGGCTAACGTTGTCATACCGCCCTCCTCTTGATGTTGAATAGTTACAGGATCACAAATCATTCGCCTCATCGAGCAGCAGCGCTGCCTCGATTGCTCGTATGTACGGATCAGCAACCTCTATGCCAATCGGAAAAAAGCAGAGTTCCAAATAGCCTTGGATTAACAGCGTGTTCAGCAATGGAAATATTGGTCTCGTTCTATCGTGTTTGCGCGACTGGGGAGTCTTGCAACGATCTGGGTGGACAACTGAGGTAAAATGCAACAGTGGGCACACCCGGCATGAATACGGCAGACTTGGAAAATGAACCGTGGTCGGATGAGTCAAACGCAGAAGGTTTCTTGCTGCAGCGTATTACAAATCCAGCACCACCATCTTGCGGTGGAATCGAGTGATCACGTTGGGGTCCGGCGCCAAGCGGATCGAGGCGGCATCCTTGCCATTGTAGGGCAACAAATTCAGCACGTGCCGGAGACTTTCCAGTCGTGCCGCCTGCTTGTCGTTAGCTTTGACGATAATCCAAGGGCTGAACGTCGTGTGCGTCTTGCTGAACATCTCCTCTTTGTGGCGGGTGTAGGAGTCCCACAACTCTTGCGCCTTGTCATCGACCGGGCTCAACTTCCATTGTTTGAGGGGATTCTGGCGGCGCGCTTCGAATCGCTTCGCCTGCTCTTCCTTGGAGATGGAGAACCAAAACTTGATGATGGTCACCCCGTCTTCGTACAGCATATGTTCGAACTCCGGAACCTGCTGCAGAAACCGCTGGTGTTCCTTCCTGCTGCAGAATCCCATCACCGGCTCGACCACCGCCCGGTTGTACCAACTGCGGTCGAAGAACACGATCTCGCCCTTGTTGGGCAGCTGACGGATATAGCGCTGAAAGTACCACTGCCCCCGCTCTTCATCCGACGGTTTGGGCAGCGCGACCACCCGCATGGCCCGGGGATTCAGATGCTCGGTGAATCGACGAATCGTGCCGCCCTTCCCGGCCGCATCGCGCCCTTCGACCAGGATCGCAATCCGTTCTCCGTTGCTCTGTACCCACCGTTGAAGTCTGACCAATTCAACCTGTAATTGTCGTAGCTCCTGCTCATACAGTAGCGTCTTGCGCACCTCCTCGATATCGACAGCTTTACTCTCAAGGAGCTTGAAAAAACCTTTTCTCGTATTGATTCTTCGGAGATCGTCCTCGGTCAAGCCGTGGCCCGGTTCGCCGATGCGTCCGAGCTCCTGGCCGACCAACCCGCTGAGCGGGGCTCGATAACCGTCTCCTTCCCGCGGCACCATTGTAGGAATGGTCTCCAGCTCATTGGCATCGAGACGCCCGTCCTGTTCGACAGACTGGTCAAGGTGCGCCTCAGCCCGCCGACTCGTTCGGCCTTTTGACTTTCCGGTCGATTTGCCATCGGCTGACATACAAAGACTCCTCCATTTTTCACAGAATCAGAATGCTACGTTGCGATCACGTTCGGCGACGGCCTTGATGTAGTCTGCCATGCCTTTGATCGTGGCGCCAGAAACAAGATCTCCTGCGCCGATCTGCCGCGCCACGGCGCAGGCTCCGCAGACCCAGATGGGAATATCCACGGCTTGCACAGCTGCCAACACATCTTTCAGAGGCGTCAGATTCACTCCTGTCACATGATCGGCGATTCCTTTGCGCCCAAGCGTGACCGCTTCATTCCAGAGCCAGAGCACGACCTCATGCCCTTGCTCCTTCGCGACCTTCGCGGCCATAAACGGCAACGTCGCCATGGTGGGATCGTCCGTACCTCGACTTCCAGACACAATAAATGTTGCCATGCGTTTAACTCCTTGTCGTTCGCGCTTCTATTTCCTCTCACCCTCACTCCTCACCCTTCACACCTCACATCCTACTTCGCCAATGAACGGACATAGTGAATCAGCTGCCAGACCTGCTCATCCGGCAATCCGGAGAACGGCATCATCCCGGTTCCCATCGAACCGTTCTTGATGATCCAGAACAGCTGCCCATCGAAAATCTCCTTCATCATCGACCCACACGTGAAGTTACGCGGCGGCGGCACCAAGGCTGCCCCCATGATTCCCTTCCCATCGCCCTGCTCTCCATGGCACATCACACAAGCCACCGGTTGGGCCGTCTTCAAGTAGAGCGTCTTCCCTGCCTGAATGGCTTCAGCGGAAGCCGGGACCGGATTCGTCTTGGCCAGGAATTCGTCCGGTGCCTTGGCCGTCTTGCGCGGTTGCACACACACTCCTCCCTGCCCCCCGCTCGGAGCGGTAGCCATCTCCGGCACTCCTTTAAACGTTGCCTTCACGTAGGCGATCACATCGGCTACACCCTGCTGGCCGATCGTCAAATTCCAATAGGGCATGTTCGGTGATTTGCCTACTGCCGGCCCGCCATGATTGATGACGTTGTAGAGATATTCGATCGGGAGCTTTTCAAATGGAATGTTGGCATGAATCGCCGGCTTGGGTTCCAGGCCGGAGGCTGCCGGTCCGTCACCCTTGCCCGTCGCGCCGTGACACTGCGAACAATACTCTTTATAAATCACCTTCCCACGATCCACGCTGGCCATCTCGAATTCACGGCTCGCCCAGGGCTCGTAATACGTGAAGTCCTTCACGCCCTGTACCATGAGGAACCCGATCACCGCGCGGAGCTGTGGCTCTGTCGCATCGGCCAGAAACTCGCCGCTGTGTGGCGTGAAGTCTTGTGGATTCTGCCCGAATCGGAACAGCCAATTCTGGTCGTACCTCTGTCCTGCCGCGACAAGCGACGCGCTCTGCGGACCGCCGATGAGCTTGCCGTTCTCTTCGATCACGTGACAGCCGAGACAGGCGTGCGCCTTGAACGCCACCCCACCAAACGTCGCGTCGAACTTCGTCACCTTCGAGCGATCGAACGCACCGACCTTCACGCGCGAATCCTTATTGTGCTCAGTAAAGTAGTCGGCAATGGCATTGGCCTCCGATTCGGTCACCATCGGATGCTTCGATGGCACCTCGGTCAAATCCCATCGATAACCTTTGGCATATAATGGGGCTTCCCTGCCCGTCAGCCACCGGATCAACCAGGGTCGCTGATACTTGCTACCGGCCCAGATGAGGTCGGGCGCCTTCAGGTTGAAGCGCGAATCCGGCTGACCTTCCAAGCGGTGACATTGCACGCAAGTCTGCTGGATGATGTCTTTCGCGCGCGCTTGATCGCTCCCAAACAACAGCTGCGGGGACGACATGAGTCCCAACAACACAAGCGTAGCGCTTCCAATAGCTACCCGATTTCTCAGATGCATGCCGCCTCTCCTTTCACAATGGTTTCTCCTCCCGGTGATGGGGATTGAGTTCGATCGCCACGCCGGCAGGCACCGCGAGGGATTGATGCACGGTGCAGCCATGTGCCACTTTGAGTAGCTGCTCGCTTTGTGCGGTCGTGACACGATGCGGCAACTGAATCGCGAGTGTGATCTGTCCCACCCGATGCGGCTGTTCCGCCATGGTCCATTCCGCCTCGATGCGCAGCCCTTTGGTCGAGATCTGATGGCGGTCGCAGTAACGACCCACGAAATACCCGACACAGCTGGCGAGTGAGCCGACAAAGAGTTCGACAGGGCTCATGCCGGCATCCTGCCCCCCATCCTCGACCGGCTGATCGGTCACGACCCGATGCGTGCCGCTCGTAATGTCATAGCGAGTGCCACCATGGTAGGCCACAGTGAGTGTCATCGCGCACCTCCCGGTTCAGGCAATCGCATCGCCAGCCAGATACAGACGATTCCCAACGGCATCGCGATCCAGATGCCGTGAATTCCAATCGCGGCTGGAATCGTCACCGGGCCATATCGACCGATGGTCATCAGAGACTCTTCGACCTCAGGAAACATGAAGGCGAATGCGAGTGCTCCGCATAATCCGCCCAACACAGTGACCCAGGCATCCGGCTTCCCCTCTGCACAGGCTGCGAGTGCTGTACCGGGACAGTATCCCGTGAGCGCAAACCCCACGCCAAAGATTCCACCGGCGATCACGATTCCGAGGAGATACAGTTCTTTCACTTTCATGTTGGCGAGACCGAACAGGTCCAACAGATGCACTCCCATGAGCCCGACACCGATGGCCACCAAAATCAGCTTCATGATGGTCAGATCCTTCAACCGTAGCGCGTTGACGATCTTGGTATGACTCGACGCGCCGGAGAGCTGGAGCAGGGCTCCAAACACCGCCCCGAGCGCCAACCCCAGTGCGAGTGTCAACATCCTGGCCCTCCGTCCCGATAGAGTACGCGCGCCGTGATAATCCCGCTGATGAAGAGTGCCGCCGAAAAGACAAAGGAACTGATGGCCAATTGAGATATCCCACTGATCATGTGCCCGGAGGTGCAGCCGCCGCCGAAGCGAGCGCCGAAGAGGAGGAGAAACCCGCCGAGGAAGGACCACACCAACCGATTTCCAGGATTCGGGCCGAACCGTTTTTTCCATTCAACCGGCACGACTCTGATGGTGAAGCGAGCGGTAACCATCGCTGCCATCAACGCCCCGAGTGGAATCCCCAACACAAAGAAGAACTCGTAGGTGACCAACGTCCATCCTTGCGCGGTCTTGGCCAAGTAGGAACTCCTCGATGCCACGTCCGGAAGCACATAGTGCAGAAGCACGCCGTCCAACACGACATACTGCGTCGAGACACCGATGGGCTGAACCAATCCCACGGCGACGATCAAGACGAGACCGATTCCGATTCCACCGGCCCACCATGAAAGCACCGGGTTCGACTCCTCGTGAGGTGCTTCGGGACAATTCGGAATGTTTTTCTTCATTTCGGCTTCACGGTTTGATATAGACCCAGCCTTGCTCTTGCAACTCCATCAATCGAACCATCGCGGGAACCGTTAGATTTACCTGCTCGAGCAAATCCGCCCGCGTAAGACCCTGAGCTTTCATCGTATTGGAGCAGGCGGTGAACTCGACATCATAGGCCGTCTTCAGTTGAGCCAGCTCCGTCGCCAACGTCGAATCTTTTTTCGTCAACAGTGTCAGCCCGGCGCCATGCACAACCAACTCGACCATCAGATGCTCGCGACCCACTTCCTGATATAGATTACGGATATTATTCAACGCGCCTCGTTGCACCTTCTCCTCGCCTGAATTGAGGTGCATGACCACTCGATGCGGATCCTGAGACGTCTCAGCCGCTCCACTGAACCCTGCAACAGAAGCACTCAGTAGGCTGACTAGCAGTGTGACGAGCATCGCGTTCATCGTGACAACACCACCCTCTCAAGGATTCCCTTTAATACGGTGCATCCGCCGGCTTGCCACCCTTCGGCCAATCATGCACTTTGCCGGGAAAATCAGGCCGTGGCTGGGCATTGATATACGCGGCGACATCATAGGCGTCATCATCCGACAGGCTCCAACCCCAGCTACGGGGCATGTTCGCCTTGATAAAGGCGGCAGCCACACTCACCCGCGCCATGCCCGCGGCAATGGTGTACGACTGAGGTCCCCAGACCGGCGGTGCCACCATCGTCCCTTGGCCATCGAAGCCGTGGCAGAAGGCACATTTGCCCGCAAACACGTTCTTCCCGTTGCCTGCATCGAGCGGGCGACGGGACTCAATGCGCTGGAGGCCCCGCCAAGATAAGGTCGCACCTTGAGGTACTCCGCGCGAGAGCCAGGTGATATAGGCGACGACGGCCTGCAGCTTGGAACTGTCATGCGGAAATGCGCGCCCATTCAGGCTCCGCTCCATACACTCGTTGACACGATCGGCGAGCGTATTCACTCTCGCGCTGCGGGGACGGTACTCAGGATAGACCGCGGCAAGACCGACGAATGAGGCAGCGTTTGGATTGAGCCCGCCGTCGAGATGACAGTTGGTGCAATTGAGGCGATTGCCGACATAGGGCTTGGCATAGTCCTGCGTGTTGACGACAATCTCATAGCCCAGCCGGATCTGTTCACCTAATTGACTGCCTGGAATGGAGTCGGGGGAGGGTGGAGCGAATTCTATCGGTGCGTGAACAGTTTGGCTGGTCGCTCGAAGCTCGCCCGTCGTAACCCGAGCCTTTTCACCTGAGCAACTTGCGAACGCTAGTATTCCGAGAATAGCCGGCAATAGCCATATCATGCCCCTCTCTTGTGCCAAGACCGTGCCACTATCAAGGAGAGCAGGCTTATCGTTTCACCCTGTCAACTCACACAATTAGCCGTGAGGCTGAGATCGGCTGGAGCGAAACGCTACAGCGCCGAGATCATGGCTGTTGCGTGATGCCACAGAAACCACACGAGGAGCTAAGGCGTGCCCACTCAGCCTTCGTAGCCATGTCGGCTACGAAGGCTGGGAGGTGAAGAATATGAGACGAAAGAGAACCGTGCAGATGAGATCAAGCTGGCCCGACGGGAATTGATGAAGTACCTAGACCAGCGTTCATTCCTTCACGATCACGCCGCATGCAATGCGAGGCCCGCCCGGTCCATCTTTTGTCGGCGGATCCGGCAGATACTTATCCTCAAGTTCATGGATGATGAAGGCGCTCCCATCCATATCGTGGATAGTGTTCAGCCCTTCGGATAGGGTTACCCGACTCGTGACTGTATACAACGACCCCTTCCGGCTGTTGTCCACTGAGAGGCTCTGGAGATCACCAAGATGGTAAGGGTGGTTTCCTAAGCCTGGCATGACGTTCGCCGAAGGATTGGCCCCATACTCATTCCCATCGAAGTGCCCTTTGGCCGACGCGAAGGGCTCACAACTGCCGGTCTCATGAATGTGGATCGCGTGGCGTCCCGGCGTCAGCTTGCTTTCCGGTGTGCCTTGGAGCGTCAACTTGATCCTCACCCGCCCCTCATACTCCTCGTAGAGGTGCGCCTCTCCCGTAATGCCGGGACCGGCAATGACCGCTTTCGCATGCACAGCCTTGTCGTGCTTACCCGTATAGTAGGACGAGCAGCCGGCAAGCGGCACGAGTGCCGACACCACAATTGCAGTTCCTACAAGTATCCGATTCATGAGGCCTCCTTCGTTAGCCAACAGTCAGAGCATACGGCTTTCCCTATTGAGAGCCGCGCGCAAAGATATTCTCACAATGGCACTCGGTCCACAACCATTCAGTCATCGATGTATCATATCTACGACTCAGCTATCCTTGAGTGTGAAGGCTGCTCGATAACGATGCGGCACACTCCACGCACCATTCGGATTCGCGCCAGGCATGCGACGGCACGAGGGGCTTCTCCAATTTCACATTTACCTACCGTTCTGTGGAGAATCGATATACATCATGGCAGGTCGTGCAACGAGCCGTCATGTTCGATAGCCGTTGCAGAATCTGTTGGGAAGTTTCTTTGTCCACGATTGCATCCGCCAGCGCATCCATATCGTGATGAATCGACATACCCATCTGCTTGAACGGCAGCGGCAGCTTTGCCATCAGCGCCGGATTCACATCCTCCGCCATGTGCATTCCTGCCGACCGGGCCGCCTGTTCCATCTGGGTTCGATTCACCTCCTGACCCTGGTCGGCCAAACCTGTCACGACACCATGAACCGACTTCAGGAGCAGACGCATTTCGCCCAGGATCAAGTCTCGTTCTGCCGGCGCCAAGACAATCTGTGTCCGCCCATCTGTACCCTGCGCCGTCCACCCTTGCACGAAAAACCAACCGGCCACCCCAATCGTCACGATCCACAGACCCAATATGATCCAACAGAGCGTCGATCTCATCGGAGCCCGCTACCCATGCCGCCGGTTTGTTCAGGAGCCAGCGTTCGAACATAGGCGAGCGCATCCCAAATCTCATCGTCTGTGAGTGATTCCCTCCAGGCTCCCATCGCCGTATTCGGCTTGCCGTCATGCACGCTCTTAAATAACCTCGCGTCCAGCTTTCCTTGAACCGCCGGAGACGTGAGGTCGGCGACCGGAGGAGTAAACTTCAACTGCCCATCTCCCTTCCCCTCGACCCCATGACAACGGATGCAGATCGTCGAATAGATGACTCTGCCGCTGAGCACATCACGCTCCGGTTGAGACCGGTTCAATTCCTTCACACTTGCGCCCCCGGCAAACGCCAACAGCGCAACTCCGACCAATACAGCTTTCATCGCATCGCCTCCCTGCCTTCTTATCCGTTCACTATCATTGCGAGTGAGATGCCAGCCAAGCGTAAAAATGTGAGCAGCTAAAACTCAGCACAAACAATGCGTTAGGAGAGGGGGCCCGTAGACGACGCCGACAGATCCCCGCAACTGGCGAGAAAAACCCCGATAAGAATCTAGCCACTGTCGCAAGACGCCACAGCCGGAAAAACGTCAACGGTCGTTCGTCAATCGGCTCATCCTTCGACAATCGTGGGCTGGGACTGTCTCCGCATCCGAGCGGAGCTTGCTCCCTTCTTTTTCTCTCTCCCTCAGTCTTGCGGCATCCAGGCGATTAGTGTATATACGGTATTGTGTTTACATGGGACATTCCGAAGGCCATCGCGAACTTCGAAAAGCATGGCGTCCCGTTTGAGGAGGCCACCACCGTCTTTGCCGACTCCGATACGCTGGATGGCGACGACCCAGAACACTCGACGCACGAACGTCGCCGTCAGCGCATCGGGCGATCATTGACGGGACGAATCCTCTTTGTGGTGTATACGATACGGAGGACAACACATGAAAAAGAAACGATCCGTATTATCAGTGCCAGGCAGGCGAGCCGCAAGGAACGTCAAGCATATGCCCGATTCGCAGATTGATTTTTCCGACATCCCTGAAGCTACAGACGCACAATTGAAGCGCATGCGCCGGGTCGGCAGACCGGTCAGCGGCATGGCGAAGCAATTGATCGCCATTCGTCTCTCGCCGCGGCTGTTGAGCCAGCTTCGAAAGATGGCCGCTAAGCAGGGGAAGCCCTATCAGTCACTGATTCATGAGCTCTTAGAAAAGGCCGCCTCCAAAGCCGCGTGAGAGCATCTTGCCCACAGTCATTCGTTGATCTCATTCATTTGGTTTCTTTGGTTCGCCTGGTGGGCTTGCCCATCCAGCAAACAAACAGACCAGCTGGACCAGACTAACCGTCCGTGCTCTCACTCCTTGCTACTACCGTTTCACATTTCACGTCTCACTCCCCCTGAAAGGCGGCGTGATTTCTCATGGGGAAAGGGGTATTCTGCTCCTCGGACCTGCGAGTCAAACCAAAGGCTGGTAGCACGTAGACAATTGCTTATTCATTTGGGTGGTGAGTCGGTAAGCATCACCACGGTGCCCCTGGCAGGAACATGAGACTAGAAGATCTGAAACCCAACGCGGCTGTCCGGATTATCGCGCCGGATGCCTTGATTACCGCCGCTAACAAGCACTGTTTTTGCTCGGTTTGGATGCGCTCGATCTCACCTACAAAATCCAGGTTGGCCGTGTGGTGAGCGTTCTTCAATATCGCCATGATGAGCCACGCCTTGAAGTAGCGGAGCAGAGGCACATCTGGAGTTTCGACGGTGGATGTTCGGAGCAAAAGGCGAAGTTGCCCACAAACGCTGCTACACCCTCTGCGAACGCAAGAAGCGTGAGACCAAAGCGTTGTCCTATAACGGCCTTGTACAGAGTTGGCCGAAGGTTACCCGTCTGGCACATGAGGGCGGCAGCACTGAAACGAGCCGCGGACAATGTATGAACAGGAGTAAGCCATGCAGATCGAAGCCATTGAGATCCAAAACTACCGGCTTTTTCATGATGCGAAGTTCGAAGACCTGCCGCGTCTGGCCGTCGTGGTCGGTGCTAACGGTGCTGGCAAGTCCACCCTCTTCGACATATGTTCTTTTCTGAAGGAAGCGCTGACACAGAATGTGGCTCAAGCTGTTGCTCGCCGTGGGGGGTTCCGGGAACTGGTGAGCCGCGGGAAGGAAGGTCCGATTGGAATTACCCTTAAGTTTCGAGAGAGCGGCGGGCGTCTCGCAACATATCAGCTTCAAATCGCAACGGATCAAGAGGGCCGACCAGTCGTTCACCGCGAAGTGCTCAAGTTCCGAAGGGGATCACATGGCCAGCCTTGGCATTTCGTCGACTTCACGCATGGGAAAGGTACGGCCATCACCAATGAGTCCGTTTACGGCCAGGCTGGCATCGCGGCAGAACGCAAGGAGTATGTTCTTGACGAGCCAAGCGTCCTAGCCATCAAGGGCCTTGGTCAGTTCAAGGAGTTCCGTGTTGTCGCTGAGTTTCGCAGCCTGATCGAGAACTGGCACATCTCGGACTTCCACATCGCTGAGGCCCGATCGAGTGCGGAGGCAGGTTATGCAGAGCATCTCTCCACTCTCGGCGACAACGTCGCGCAGGTGGCCCAGTACCTCTATGAACATCACCGTGACCGCTTCGACAAGGTGCTTGAAGTTATGCGGCAACGAGTTCCAGGTGTGAGCAGGGTGGAAGCGAGGCCTACAGAGGACGGTCGTCTCGTGTTGCGCTTCCAGGATGGTGCTTTCCGGGATCCCTTCATCGCACGCTACGTCTCCGACGGCACCATCAAGATGTTCGCATATCTAGTTTTACTCTATGATCCCAAGCCGCATCCCCTACTGGCCATCGAGGAGCCCGAGAATCAACTTTACCCCGAGCTGCTCTACGAACTTGTCGAGGAGTTCCGGGACTACGCGCGTCGGGGAGGCCAAGTCTTTGTCTCGACCCACTCTCCGGAGTTTCTGAATGGGGCAAAACTCGAGGAGATCTACTGGTTGGTCAAACAGGACGGCTTCACGACTGTTCGGCGTGCCTCCGAGGTTGAGCTGCTCCGAAACCTCGTCGCTGAAGGAGACTTGCCTGGCGTTCTCTGGAAGCAGGGCCTCTTTGAAGGGGCGGGGATCCGATGACCCGTCTCGTGTTCCTACTCGAGGAGCGTTCGATGAAGGTTCTGCTTGATGGACTCCTGCCCAGGCTGTTCCCAAATCTGTCGTTTCTCTGCGTTCCCCACGAAGGAAAGCAGGACCTTGAAAAGAGCATTCCCAAAAAACTTCGTGCTTGGCGAGAGCCTGGGGTGTGTTTCATCGTGATTCAAGACAACGACGGAGGAAACTGCCATTCTCTGAAGACCAGCCTCAACGCATTGTGTCACGGCGGCGGACGCAGGGATTCCCTCGTACGGATCGCATGTCAGGAACTTGAAGCGTGGTATTTTGGTGAACCGGATGCAATGGCGGAAGCCTTCGCCGATGATCGACTGCGCCGCATTGGAAGCAAGGCACTCTACCGGGAGCCTGATGCTATCGAGCGTCCGTCCGCCGAGATCGAGAGGCTTGTGCCCGAGTTCCAGAAAATCTCAGGCGCGCGACGGATGGCATCACAACTGTCCCGAGAAAGGAACATCTCGCCGAGCTTCCAGGCTCTAATCGACGGCATCGAACGCACTGCTAAGAGGTAAACGGCCAAGTGTCAGCACATTTCGGCCACTTAACTGATGGCTTTGCCCCATCTATAGCGCACTTTTGGGAACAACGTTTACTTTCTCCCAGTTCACTCGCAAACCAAGTAGGGTGTGAGGAGCTTTCGACTGCGGCCATCGCGTGAGACCCTTCCAATTCTCTATACTTTTCTTCGAAGGAGTGGCCAAGGCTGCCCTTTACTGCGCGCATCGGACGATATACATGTTCCCTCCAAGCTTGCTCGTTCCCTCTCTAGGGATGGGGGCTGATTGATCTTCCACTGCGCGCGTCCAACGAGGGCCTTCGGAGGCCGCGCGTTGCGCGAGCACAGAAGATCATCAGGCTCCATCCCATCCGCCAGCAGGCGCTTCCCAAAATGTCGGTGTCGAGGTATCCTGCGCCAACTGTTCCTGAATCGATGATCGTGAGGGAAGACTTTGCGCCTCAAAGATCGCTACGATACTGCAGATCTTGACGAGAGCCAATTTGAGCCAGGCTCTCGCCGTCGCGTGTTGAAGAATCTGCTCGGCATCACCAGTAGGCGAGAGATGGACCAACTCGAAGGGCGCGAACAGGTGCGCTCGCTCGAAGACGTGGCGGCATTCTTCGATAAGGATCACAGGTTTATAGCAGCCGATGTCTGCCGTATTCACCAAGTCTGGTTGGGCCGAATCTATTCCTGGGCAGGCCGTTACCGGCAAGTGAATGTGAAGAAAGATGAGTTCCCGTTTGCTGCAGCTGCTCAGATCCAGAAACTCATGGCTGACTTTGAAGCAGGCCCACTCAGACGGCACACGCCCTGCCGTCCCACATCGATCGAAAGACTTGCCGCATCTCTGGCCGAGGTGCACGTTGAACTGGTCCACATCCATCCGTTCCGAGAAGGGAACGGAAGGGCTGCTCGAGTTCTGGCTGTGCTCATGGGACTGCAGGCGGGGTTGCCCGCTCTCGTGTTCGACAAGATATCCGGCAGGAAACGGAGCCAGTATTTTGCTGCGGTGCAGGCTGGGCTGGATCGCGATTACGATCCCATGACCAACCTATTTACCGCGGTGATCGAGAGGACTTTACTGGTGCACGAGAAGACGTAAGGTGTGGTGAAGATTTTGGTTCAGAGAGCAAGTCGGCGGGAGTGAGCTTTACTCCCTCGACATCCGTAGAGGTAGACACGGTCATCTGAAACATCGCACGGCGTTTGGCGGGGTCACGGAGGTAGGGATTGGTCCTGGTCAGTGAGCGTTTCAGCATGGAATCAGTATAGCAGAGTCGGTGTTCGGCGTCTGCCATTTGCTTGGGCTGCAAGCCACGTTGCGCTACCTGAGCCATTGCTTGAGCGTCCATTCACCTCATTGCCAAACGGTCCTTTACTGCGCGCGTCGAACAAGGCTACAGATGCTCCCTCCAAGCTCGCTTGTTCTCTCTTTAGGGATGGGGGCTGATTGATCTTCCACTGCGCGCGTCCAACGAGGGGAGTCCGCGACCGCGCGTTGCGCGAGCACAGAAGATCATCAGCCTCCATCCCTCTTTCCCCTGCTATCGGATAGTCGGCTCCAAGCTGACTCTCGCCTTCATGGAGTTAGAAATCAGACAGTTCGCCTCGGCCTTCTCGATCAACTCCTTGGCTTTGGCCGCGTCGGCGTTGGCCGGGAGCGTGATAGTCGGCTTCAACGTGATGGCCGTGAACTGAAATTTTCCATCGACCAATTCCAGCTTCCCTTCGGCCGCACTCTCGTACGAGGTAAAGGCCAGACCTGCTCGCTCCGCCACCGCCAGGAACGTCGTCATGAGGCAGATATTGGCGGATGCGACAAATAGATCCTCTGGCGACCAGATCCCTTCGTGCCCCTTGAACTCCGGCGGCGTCGCAACCTGAATATCCGGCTTCCCGGCACAGGAGATGACCCCCTTGCGTTGCTCCGTCCATTTGATTGCAGTGTGATATGTGTAGACCTTGCTGCGGACGTCCATCTTCGTCTCCTTTTTGTTCACCTCAGGCCCTATGTTTTACGTTTCACGGCTTTGCATCAGCATCGTACGATTCACCTGATCGACCCAATCATCCTGTGTGAATCCTGCGTCCTCATCGTGATCCTCCTATGTGGAAGGAAAAATGGAATGGGCTGCTGTGTTTGGGAGAAGGGAAAACCGACACACTCTATTTTCGTGTTGAAATAACCTTCATCGATGCCAACAGCTTATTACGCAAACCTCAGTCTATTTCCATCAAGATCTTTTCTGCATCAGCAACCGTCGGCACGACCGTCAGTGGATCGATGGGCGAGGCTATAAATCCGCATCCCTCGTAGAAACGCTTGGCAGGCTCTGAGATCGCATGGACGAGAATCGCCCGGATACCGGCAATTTCCGCAGCCTGCACTGTGCGCAGCACAGCGTCACGCAGTAACCCTTTGCCGATGCCACGTCGCTGGAAACTCTTATCGACCGCAAGTCGTCCGAGTACCATGACCGGCAAGGGATCAGGCATATTGCGCCTCACCCGCCCGGCCACTTCCGCATGTGCAACTGCGCCCACGGCAAGCGTGTAGTATCCCACAACGGTCTTTCTCAGACAGACAATATACGTGCGCGAGGCTCCACTCGCTCCGTTTTGAAGAGCGCGCCGGCGCAGCCAGTCATCCAGTACTGGTTCTCAAGAATCAAAGTCCGAGAGGTTATGCGTGGAGGACAGCTTTTCTGGTGGCCTGATTGCATCAAGGCTCTCGCTCATTTGTCCCACACGGCCTTGGTCCGAAGGAAACGTTGAAGCTTCGGGTTTCGCGTGGGTGAGGTGTCGAGCAGGGCGGTAAAACGCTGGAAGATATCTCGAGAAAGCGCAAAGTATCGCCGATCCAACAGCACCGTCTCCGCTTCCCGGCATGCGGTATCAAGCATGAAATCGGACCGGCTTCTACCGAGGGCTTCAGCTGCCCGGTCAATTAAGGCCTTCTGTTTATGACTGGCGCGGAGATTGATGGTCTTCCCTCGCATCCCGACGGCTTGGGCTTCCGAACGCTTCATAGGGCGCCTCCTTCTGCGTGCAACTACTATATCAAACTGTGCGCACACCTTACATACATCAATAGAGGACGTGCCGGTAAAAGACTTTCTTCGCTACCTCAGCCGCAGCGACATACCCGACAACGATGCAGAGCAAGGCCGCCAGGAACAGCGGCGGCAACGGCACGAATCCCAGCAGCCCCCGCAACGGCGTATAGGGTAAGAGCAGCGTCAGTCCTACAACCGCGAGCGTTGCGACCAGCAGGCCACGGCTCGGTCGGCTGCGAGTGAACGGCCGACGACTCCGCACGACCAGGACGATGATCGAGGCGGAGATCACCGACTCCACAAACCACCCGGTCCTGAATTCCTCCACACCGGCGTGAAAGACAAAGAGCAGCACCGCGAAAGTTAGATAATCAAAGATGGAACTCACCAACCCGAACGTGAGCATGAATTTTCGAATGAACGCGATGTTCCACCGCCTCGGCCGATCGATCAGCTCCTCATCCACGCGATCACCGGCGATGGTCATTTCCGGCACGTCGGTCAGGAGATTGGTCAATAATATTTGCTTGGGCAGCAGGGGGAGAAATGACAAAAACAGCGACGCCCCCGCCATGCTGAACATGTTGCCGAAGTTCGCGCTGGTCGCCATAAAGACATACTTCAGCGTGTTGGCGAACGTCCTCCGCCCTTCCAGCACGCCTTCGACCAGGATGCCCAGATCCTTTTCCAGCAACACGATATCCGCCGCTTCTTTCGCCACATCTACCGCGCTCTCGACGGACACGCCGACGTCCGCCGCGTGCAAGGCCGAAGCATCATTGATGCCGTCGCCCCCATAGCCTACGACGTGGCCGGCCTTTTTCAGCGCCAGGATGATCCGTTCTTTCTGATTCGGCTCGACCTCGGCAAACACATGGACGTCATTGACGCGCGACACTAGCGCTTCGTCGCTCATCTGTCGCAAATCTTCGCCGGTCAACAGCTCTCCATTCGACAAGCCTATCGCCTGCCCGACGTGAGCCGCAACGAAACGATTGTCGCCGGTCACAATCTTCAAGGTGACGCCCAAGCCCTTGAGTCGGCCAATCGTCCCCACGACATCAGCCTTGATGGGATCTTCGAACAGCAGGAATCCCAAGAACGTCATGTCCAACTCATCGCCCTTGGTGATACCCTCTCGTGCACCCATCTCGCGGGACGCAAGCCCGAGTACCCGCAATCCCTGGCCGGACCACTGCGCCATCTGCAAGAGGATGGCATCCCGCACGACAGCCAACTCAACTAAGGCACCGTCCGCAGTCTCGGCGGTTGAACAGACCGCCAGCATATTCGCCAAGGCTCCCTTGGTGACTAAGAGATGGGCGGTCGGTGTCGCGATTAACACGGACAACCGTTTACGGACGAAGTCGTAGGGCTCTTCATCCAATTTCCGATAGGGAGAGAGATCGAATGAACGAGCAGTACGGATGGCTTCGTCAATCGGGTTATGAAATCCGGTTTCGAAACTCGCATTGAGCGCGCCGTGCAAGAGCACTCGTTCGCTCGGATTCCCTGCGATATCGTACGCGGCCTTCAGCCGGACGAGCCCTTCGGTCAGTGTCCCTGTCTTGTCCGAGCAGAAGACGGTCATGCTCCCGAAGTTTTCGATCGAGGCCAACCGCTTCACAATCACTTTCTGCTGGGCCATACGTTTGGCCCCATGGGCCAAATTGATGCTGATAATGGCCGGTAGCAGCTGCGGAGTGAGGCCGACCGCGAGAGCGAGAGAGAACAGAAAGGCTTCGAGCACGGGCCTGGCCAGATAGACGTTGACGGCAAAAATGGCGACGACCAACACGACGGTCACTTCCAAGAGCAGATAGCCGAATTGCCTAATGCCTCGCTCAAACTCCGTCTCGGGCGGCCTGAGTTGCAATCGGCCAGAGACCTTCCCGAATTCCGTGTCCGACCCAATGTGCACCACCACCGCCGTACTGTTTCCACTGACGACATGGGTTCCGAGAAAGAGACTATTTGTCCGTCGAGCCAGGGGACTGTCGAGCGGCAGGACGCCGGGGATTTTCTCGACCGGAAAGGTTTCGCCCGTGAGCGTCGCCTCGTCCACGAACAGGTCTTTCGATTCAAGCAGCAGGCAATCGCCAGGAACCGTGTCGCCCGCTCTGAGGAGGACGACATCGCCCGGCACGACCTCCTCAACCGGTACAGAGGCCGGACTTCCGTCCCGCCACACATCCGCTTTCACCTGCACGATCGCGAGCAGGCTGGCCACCGCTTGATTCGCGCCCCGTTCCTGCCAGAACCCGAGCAGGCCGCTGGCAAGCACGATCATGAGAATGATCGCCGTGTCGGTCGGGTCAGCCAGAAAGAAGGCCAGCCCGGCGGCCGCCAGGAGGATGAGGATGATCGGGCTGGTGAATTGCCGAAACAGCAGCTCGTAGGTGGACAAGCGGCTCTTCGGTTTCAAGAGGAGATGCGCATCGCGCAGATGACGCCGTCGCGCCTCATCGCTAGAGAGCCCTTTGGAGCTTGAGTCGAGTTGCTGAAGAGCCTCAGCCGATGGGCTGCTCCAAAAATGCCACCGCTCAGACGACTCCTGTCGCATCACAATATGCCCCCGCCTCTTTCAGGCTCCGGATACTCACCGACCATTTAAACGGCGTTCCGGAGGTGCTACGCGCCATTCTCTAGGTTTGATAACGGTACCGTTCAGCTCGCTCCTGCACTGCAAGACAGTCATAATTCACGAGCCGAAGCGCCGATAAGCTGAGGAAGATCGTACTGGAGCAGCTCGCCGATGCGGTCGATAGTCACGTCCGCCGGCGGGTAATTCTTGAGCAGGTGCGGATCGTGCGCATAATGCCCCTGCCGTGGAAACACGGTGGTCACTCGCGGACCCCAGATCTTTTTGACCGCCGTGAGGATTCTGAGCTTGTCGTCGACCAGCACATAGTGATCGCCCGGATACCGCCGCTCGACATCGTCGAGTTCTTGCTCCTTATGAATGTAGATCAGCACATGGCCATCCACAGCCTCGAAAAGACCGGACCGTTCGATTTTTCTTGGTTGGAACACCACATCCCCGTCCGACAAGATAACCGCCTTGCCCCATTGCTTCACGTGCTCCACTGCATCGAGCGCGTTCGGAAACAATCGATTCGCAAATGGATAATTCACCAGAAAATGAGAAACCGTCAATACTTGTGGATCGCGTGGATGTTCGACCCGAAAGCGCTGGAGCGCCCCCAAGTAGTCGGCATACCCGAGTTCCGTTCGCAACCGTTCAAAGATCGCCCAATAGTTTTCCTGACGTTCGTGCCCCACCGTCTGTTCAAGATGGCGCTTGAGATCGGCCGTCACCCGATCGTTGTCGAGAAGGGTGTTATCGACATCGAAGAGGAAGACGACATTCGTTGTTGCCATGGGTACACCTCTCATCTGTATCGAATTCGTGGATCTGCATGCCTCAGACTGTCCCGCTCCAGCGCCAGTTGCGGATCTCCGGCATGTCTTCGCCATATTTGGCGATGTACTGTTTGTGCTCGAAGCGCTTGTCGCGCAGGGCCTGTTTGGCATAGTCCGCACGGGAACCGCGCAGAGGGATTCGGTCGATGACGTCAGCGACTAGATGAAAGCGATCGAGATCGTTCATCACCACCATATCGAACGGGGTCGAGGTCGTCCCTTCTTCCTTGTACCCGCGCACGTGCAGGTTCTTGTGGTTGGTCCGCCGGTAGGTCAGTCGGTGGATCAACCAGGGATAGCCGTGGAAGGCGAAGATGATCGGCTTGTCCGTCGTGAACAGGGCATCGAAGTCCTTGTCGGGCAATCCGTTCGGGTGCTCATTGGGCGGTTGCAGCTTCATGAGGTCCACGACGTTGACCACGCGTACCTTGACAGTCGGCAGATAAGCCCGCAACAACGACACGGCCGCCAGCGTTTCCAGCGTGGGTACATCGCCGCAGCACGCCATCACGACATCCGGCTCGCTGTTCTTGTCGTTGCTCGCCCATTCCCAGATGCCGATCCCGGCAGCACAGTGTTTCAGCGCGTCGTCCATGTTGAGCCACTGCGGCGCCGATTGTTTGCCCGCGACGATGACGTTGACGTGGTTGCGGCTGCGCAGACAGTGGTCGGTGACGGACAAGAGGGTGTTCGCGTCCGGCGGGAGAAAGACCCGGATCACCTCGGCCTTCTTATTCACGACGTGGTCGATGAAGCCGGGGTCCTGATGGCTGAATCCATTATGGTCCTGCCGCCAGACGTGGGAGGACAAGAGATAATTCAGCGAGGCGATCGGTCTCCGCCAGGGGATGTGGCCGCAGACCTTCAGCCACTTGGCATGTTGATTGAACATCGAGTCGATGATGTGAATGAAGGCCTCGTAACAGGAGAAGAACCCGTGCCGGCCGGTCAAGAGATACCCTTCCAGCCAACCCTGGCACTGGTGCTCGCTGAGCATCTCCATCACCCGGCCGTCCGGCGCGAGGTGGTCGTCGTAGGGATAGCGATCCGCCATCCACGCGCGGTTGGTCACCTCCAACACATCCTGCCAGCGATTTGAATTGTTCTCGTCTGGACTGAAGAGGCGGAAGTTCCGGCTCTCCATGTTCAGCTTCATCGTGTCCCTCAGGAATGTCCCCATGAGGCGGGTGGACTCGACGTCAAGGGCGCCTGGTTTCGTGACCTTGACGGCATAGTCTCGGAAATCCGGCAGACGTAGATCTCTGAGAAGCAGGCCGCCGTTCGCGTGGGGATTCGCACTCATGCGACGCGCTCCCTCGGGCGCCAGTTCGGCCAGTGCAGGATTGAATCCTCCCGTCTTGGTAAACAGCTCCTCAGGCTTGTAACTCTTCATCCACTGTTCGAGGATCTTGATGTGCCCTGGTTTGTCCATGTCGCCCATGGGTACTTGATGTGAGCGCCAGTAATCCTCGGTCCTCTTGCCGTCGACCTGCTTCGGACCGGTCCAGCCTTTGGGCGTCCGGAGAACAATCATAGGCCAGAGCGGCCGTTTCTTGATGCCGTCTCGGCGCGCGGAGGCTTTGATACGCTGAATATCCCGGATCACGGCATCAATCGTCGAGGCCATGAGCCGATGCATTTTCTGAGGATCGTGGCCTTCGACGAAATAAGGGATGTAGCCATAGCCGCGAAAGAGTTGATCCAACTCGTCGTGACTGATACGGGCCAGGACCGTGGGACTCGCGATCTTGTAACCATTCAGATGGAGAATGGGCAGGACGACGCCGTCAGTGAGCGGGTTGAGGAATTTATTGGAATGCCAACTCGTCGCGAGCGGACCGGTTTCTGCTTCACCGTCACCGACCACGCAGGCTGCGATCAGATCGGGATTGTCGAATACGGCCCCGTACGCGTGCGAGAGTGAATATCCTAATTCGCCACCTTCATGGATGGAGCCCGGGGTCTCCGGAGCTACGTGACTGGGAATGCCGCCCGGGAAGGAAAATTGTTTGAACAACCGTTTCATGCCCCGTTCGTCCTGCGAGACGGTCGGATAGACTTCGCTGTAGGTGCCTTCAAGGTAGGCATTCGCCACAATCCCAGGTCCGCCATGGCCGGGCCCGGCAATATAGATCATGTTGAGATCCTGCTCTTTGATGACGCGGTTGAGATGGACATAGATGAAGTTCAATCCCGGCGTCGTCCCCCAGTGACCGAGCAACCGCGGCTTGATATGGGCACGCGTCAACGGCTTCTTCAGTAAGGGATTGTCGTAGAGATAAATTTGACCGACGGACAGGTAATTGGCCGCGCGCCAATAGGCATCCATCAGCGCTAAGTTCTTCTTGGCTAACACAGACTTCATGGTTATCTCTCCTCCTGGCAGAATCGTAAAAGGTAAGACGTGAAAGGTGAAACGTAGGGCTGCCGAATGCTCTTCGTCAAAAATCTTTCACCTTGAACGATTCACGTCTCACGGATCGCTGGATCGCCTGTTCAGTATGCATTCGAACGTGGCACGAGCGATCTCCATCCCTTCATCACCTCCCGCCACGTAACACACCAACGGTGCCCCTTCTTCGCTGATCTTTATCGCGTCGCCGGGAGCGATCTCCCTCGCCGCCTCATTGCGCACGGGGTCGAGACGAAGCCCACACCAGTCCATCCCCTCGCAGATCCGCGCACGGATGACCGCAGATCGCTCACCGATGCCGCCGCCGAACACAATCGCATCGGCGCCTCCCAGCACGGCCAGGTATGCGCCGATGTACTTGCGCACGCGATAACAAAATATGTCCAGTGCCAGCGCGGCGCGTGAGTCCGGCCTGCCTTCGGCTGCGTTCAGAAGTTCGCGCATGTCGCGCGACAGACCCGAAACACCGAGAAGGCCAGAGCGCTCATTCAAGAGACGCTCAACCTCATCGACCGATAGCCCTTCCCTCCGAACAAGATGCCCGATGACTGCCGGGTCCAGGTCGCCAGATCTGGTCCCCATCACCAGACCTTCGAGCGGCGTGAATCCCATCGACGTATCCACCGAGCGTCCCCCATCGATTGCCGTCGCAGAGCAGCCATTGCCGAGTTGCAGCGTGATCAGTCGGAGTTGGGTGAGCGGGCGCTTGACTGCTGCGGCACAGATACCGGCCAACGACGCATGGGCAATGCCATGAAATCCGTAGCGATGGATGCCGTGCTTGCGGGCCAGGTCGAGATCGATGGCATAGGTGGCTGCGTGAGGCGGGATTGAGCGGTGAAAGGCCGTATCGAACACGGCGACCATCGGGATGTGCGATCCCAATGCGGCACGCGCTCCCTTGATCCCGGCGATCGATCCAGGAATATGGAGCGGCGCGAATTCAGCCAAACGATCGATTGCAGCGACCACGGCGTCGTCGATCACGACCGGCTCTCGAAATTGCTCCCCTCCATGCACCACTCGGTGCCCAACCGCATCAATGCGGAGATCTTGTCCGTCAAGGCGGCTCGATTCCTCCAACATCTGCATCATGCACCGGACCGCCTCAGCATGGGTCGAGACATTACGTGTTACCTGGACCACCTGTTTTCCAGCGGGACGGAGCATCATCTTCGCAGCAAGCCCGATACCTTCTATAGATCCTTCATACCGACTGCTCGCGGTGAAGCGGGCGGCTGTCCTCGGAGATTCGTCGAATTCGATGACCTTAAACTTCAAGGATGAACTTCCACTATTGATCGCCAATACATTCTTCATCGTCGTCGCAGAGCCTTTATCGATTCCATCAGGAAGAATGGCAGAAGGCCCATGGCTCCCATTAATGCCCAGTCTTCGATCGGTAACGGGGCAACCTTGAAGATCGACGCGACGGCTGGGACGGTGAGCACCGCCACCTGCACAACCAGCGAGAGGAGGAACGCCCACACCAGCGCGCGATTCGTCCCGACGCCCAACTGGAAGAGCGATAGCTGTTCGCTCCGGCAGTTGAAGACATGCACTAGTTGCGCCACCACCAACACTGTAAAGGCCACCGTCCTGGCCTGATCGAGCTCTTGATGCAGACCATAGAGGCTATAGCTGAACGCGCCTAACGCGATCACCCCCAGCATCAACCCCTCTCCGCCGATAGCCAGTAATCGTCCGCCGTCCAGGAGCCGAGCCTCCGGCCTGCGAGGCAGACGCGTCATCAGGTCGGGCGCCTTGGGATCGACCGCCAGCGCCAAGGCGGGGATGCCGTCTGTGACGAGATTCATCCAGAGAATCTGAATCGGTAGGAGCGGCAGAGGCAGGCCCAGCAGTGCCGCAAACAACATGACCAGCACTTCGCTCAGGTTGCACGACAGGAGGAAATGAACGGTCTTCCGAATGTTATCGAAGACCCCACGGCCTTCTTCCACCGCCGCCGCGATTGAGGCAAAGTTATCATCCGTCACCACCATGTCAGCGGCTTCTTTCGTGACATCGGTTCCGGTGATCCCCATCGCGATGCCGATATCCGCTGCCTTGATCGCAGGCGCATCGTTCACGCCGTCTCCCGTCATCGCCACAACCCCGCCTCGGCGTTTCCAGGCCTGGATGATACGTAACTTGTGTTCCGCCGAGACTCTTGCATAGACCGCCACCTGATCCACAGTCTTGACCAATTCATCGTCGGACAAACGATCGAGTTCCATCCCGGACAAGGCTTCCACTTGGCTGTCCGTCCCGTAGAGCTCCCCTGCAATCGCCGCTGCGGTGTCCTTATGGTCCCCCGTGATCATCACCGTGCGTATGCCGGCGTCGCGGCATGCCTGAACGGCTGCCTTTGCTTCCGGCCGCAGCGGGTCCTTCATGGCTGCGAGCCCAAGAAACACCAGCTGGTTCTCCAACTCATCCGCGCGATAGGCATCAGGCTCGCGTTCCAATCGCCGATGGGCCATCGCCAGCACGCGCAACGCTTGATGCGCGAACGCCGCATTCGCTTCAAGGGTGGCGGCACGAATGGATTCCGTGATCGGTTCAATCGTGCCGTCCATGGCCAAACGGTGTGTACAGTGCCGCAATAAGACATCCGGCGCGCCTTTGACGTACGCGACCGGTCCGTCCGGCGTCCGCCGTACGATCGTCATCATCTTGCGCTCCGGATCGAACGGCACCTCTCCAAGAAAGTGAGAGGTCGAAGCGAGTGCCTCTATTGTAAGCGCTGCCTTCGCCGCCGCGACGAGCAAGGCGCCTTCCGTCGGATCTCCTAGAATTCTCCAAGCACCCTCCTCCAGTCGGAGTGTCGCGCCATTGCAGAGCACTGCCGCCGTCAGCAGTTCGCGCAAGGCTGGAGACTGGCTCGGTTCTGAGTGCTGGGTTCTGAGTGCTGAGTTATCGGAGCGACGCTCAATTCCTTTTCCGGATAACTCAGCACTCAGAACTTTCAACTCAGAACTATTTTCTCTAATTTCGCCGACCGGCTCATACCCTTCGCCCGTGACCTCGAACTCCCGGTCTCCGGTGAGCAACCTCGTGACCGTCATCTCGTTCTTCGTCAACGTGCCGGTTTTGTCTGTGCAGATGACCGTAGCCGATCCGAGGGTTTCAACGGCAGGCAGTTTGCGAATCAGCGCATGCCGCTTCACCATGCGGGTCACCCCCAGCGCCAATGTAATCGTCACCACGGTGGGGAGGCTTTCTGGCACGGCCGCCACAGCCAGACTCACCGAGGTCATGAACATGGTCACCAACGGCTCGCCGCGTAGATAGCCCAGAACGAACACGACAGCGACAACAGCCAGGGCCAGCCACAAGAGGGTATAACCGAATTGTTCGAGTCGGCGTTGCAGCGGGGTCTCTGCCCGTTCAGCCTCCGACTCCTTCTGAATCATCGAGGCGATCCGGCCCAGCTCCGTTCGGAGCGCCGTCGCGACGACCAGCGCGTGGGCCTTGCCTGAGACTGCAATGGTGCCCATGAATGCCATGTTGGTCTGGTCGGCCAAGGACACGTCGGACCTATCGAGGGCGGTTGCCATTTTCTGAACCGGCGTGGATTCGCCGGTCAGCGAAGCCTCTTGTGCCTGAAAATTCGCGGTATAGATGAACCGAGCATCCGCTGGGATACGGTCGCCGGCTTCAAGGTGGATCAAATCGCCTGGCACTAATTCCCGTGCAGGAATAGACTGGAGGACGCCATCACGGAATACCCGTGCCGTTGCCACCGACATCTTTCGAAGCGCGGCCAAGGACCGCTCGGCCCGGAACTCTTGCACGAACCCGAGCAGACCGTTGAGCAGCACGATAGCCAGGATGGCCGCCGCATCGAGCCAGTCTTCCAAGAGACCAGATATAACGGCGGCCCCGATCAGCACCCAGACTATGACGCTCGTAAACTGAGAGAGAAACAGCTTCAGTAGTGATGGTGGCGGGGCTTCGGGCAGTTCATTGGGGCCGAATTCGGCATAACGCCGCTCGACTTCCTGCCCGGCGAGCCCACGCTCGGAATCAGTGCCAAGGAGTGCTGTGAGTTTGTCCGTGGTGAACTGCCAGGTCTTGGCCGTCTGGTTCTCTAGCAACTGAGGCATAGCGGATATCTTTCTCATTGAAACAACAACCGGAGTCCTCGCCCGCATGATTCATGACAGTTCCTCGCTAACGCGAGGCAACTGGCTAGGCCATGGGCGCAAGGCCCCCGGCAAGAGAGAAAATTGATGTTCTCGACTGGAAGTCTTCGCCCCCTAGCCTCTGGCCCAACCGCTACCTGCTGATTCTGCTGGCTGCCTGATTCGCTCAGGGCTTGTGCTGCTGTTTACGTTCCCGCTTCTGCTCGCTCTTCATATCTTTTTCCGACTTCTCTTCCTCCACGTCGATCACGGCTCCCGACTCCGCATCGATGTGAACCTCCATCACCTTGTTCTCCGCCGTGACGACTTCGACTTCCCACACGAGTGTATCGTGTTTCTTCTCCAATTCAGCCTCGACCACCTTGCCGGCCACTTTCTCCGACGCCGTCTTGATCGCCTGATCGATTGTCACCTTGGCCTTGGCAGCCATTTCAACCGTCTCTTTCGATTCATCTTTCTTTCCCTTCCCTTTCTGATCGCTCCACGCGGGGCCGTTCAGCACCAACACCACGCCGATCGCCAGGGCTAACATTCCTACTAGCTGTTTCATACGAACCTCCTTGTATATGTTGTTGTGCGTGAGGCACACTCGTGATGACCACGCGCGCTCGTGCATTATGCGCTTCGATTCTGCAAGACATGAGCCCCTTGAAATCGCCCTCTGAACTCCTTCCGCTGAACCAGTCTGCCCCGTTATGCAACAGCGTTACAGCTTCGGTGGTGGAATTCGCGTCAGCTGGTTGCACCTTCCTCAGTGCGATTTGAGCGATTCAATGCCCCGCAAGTTCTAGGTGCTGCGGCATGTTCGCTTCCCCCAATCGATAGGCATTATGGAGATACTGAACGAGCATCCGGAGCAAATAGAATAACGATCCGTTGACGGCAATCGTATGCCGCATGATCTTGATAACCCGGTCGCATTCCTTGCGGAAGCAGTGCATCACGTTCGGCTCGAGCATGGCGTGTTCCCTTCCAACTCGACACTCATCGTATTCGGTTCCAGACCGCGAGCGCTGAACCATCAGCATCAGGTTAACAAGCTGGTGACGATCTCCACAGCGTAGTGCTCGACCATCGTCCAGTGGGGGTGCTCCGAGGCGAACCGCGTCGTGATTGACCGATCATAGATCACCTCTCCATTTGTGCAGGGCCATGCCCCGCCCCGCCACCGTTCTTAACATGACAGGCTTTCCCAGAGATTACCCGACCGGCACGTCGAGCAAGTACAATTCCCCTTGCACCTCCGGGTGCAGGTCGCAGCGGAACGTGATCTTTCCCTGTCAATCAGGCGTCAGGCGGATCGCCAACGTCTTGCCAGGATCGAGGTGGAACCCTTCGATGCCCGTCCCGAAGGCCTTGATGCCCTCTCCTTCCCCCTGAACGGAGCGGCCCAGGAAGAGGGGCGAGATGAATCCATGCCGGACAGCGTCTTCGTTGTGAACCACGAACACCATCGGCGCTCCCGCGCGGATCGACTCCATCTTGGTGCGCACGTACTTGAAGTCGCGGATGGTAATCTCGATGCGTGGTTCCAGCGCAGGCACGACGTCCAGAGCGACGATCGGCGTCGCACCGATCACCGGCCACCCCACCAGCCCCAGGACGGCGAGGGCACCCCAGCGCACCCTTCGTGATCTCAACATTCTGTGTTTTTCCATCTCCGATCTCCTATGTCTGAATACAACAGAGTCACCTATCCGGCCCACCGGTTCAACGGACGTTCTTTCTCCTGCCTTTCAGCAGCACAATCACGCCCACGGTGCCGATGACCGGGGCGAGCCCGCCGAGTACTTGCCAAGGGTTTTCTGGTCTTCTTCTTTATCCTAAAGATACGCGCGGAGACGGTCATTCGTGAAAACTGATCAAGGGCTTGATGATGCCGTCTTCCTTGGTCTCCATCAGACGAAATGCCTGATCAACCTGGTCGAATGCAAACCGGTGCGTGGTCATGGGCCTCGGGTCCACGCGACCGACCTCGAGCAAGCGGATCAGGCGGGCCATCCGTTCTCTCCCCCCTGGACAGAGCCCCGTGCGGATCGTCTTATCGCCAAGGCCCACGCCCCATGCCAATCGCGGAATCTTTACGTAGTCGCCATCTCC
>Ga0163153_10001600_pt1 | contig 35531 bp, 27 predicted proteins | sample OliLakLV19MP6IB1_FD_148629 | JGI IMG/M metagenome (GOLD analysis project Ga0163153, IMG submission 148629) | Freshwater microbial mat bacterial communities from Lake Vanda, McMurdo Dry Valleys, Antarctica - Oligotrophic Lake LV.19.MP6.IB-1 | ecosystem: Environmental > Aquatic > Freshwater >... | reverse complement strand
CGAACATGGGTCGGTCTTTCCTTTCAGTCGGTCGGTTGATAGGCTTCGAGCTCGTCGTTCTCACGTCGTCGCTTCGCAGCGTAGTAGTCGTTGCGTTCGTCGCGTTCGTCGCGTTCGTCGCGTTCGGCGGCCGCGTAGCGGTCTTCGAGCGTTTCGGCGAAGTGGCAGGCCGAGTCGTGGAGCGGTGTGATCTCGCGCGGCGACGGCCGATCGCGAAAGCAGATGCCGTCGAAGTCGGAAGAGACGGGACAGCGCGGGTGGAACGCGCACCCGGGCGGCACCCGGATGAGCGACGGAGGCTGGCCCTTGATGCGGTACAGGCGCTCGCCGCGAGTCCCCCGGTCGGACCGTGGCAACGAGGCGAGTAGTCCGCGTGTGTACGGGTGGCGCGGGTCGTAGAAGATCTCGTCGACGGTGCCGATCTCGGCCGGCCGGCCCGCGTACATCACGAGGACGCGGTCGGCGAGTCCGGCGACGACTCCGAGATCATGGGTGATGAGCAGTACGGAGGCGCGCGTGCGGTCTTGGATGCGCTCGATGACCTCGAGCACCTGCGCCTGGATCGTGACGTCGAGCGCGGTCGTCGGCTCGTCGGCGATGAGCAGGTCAGGTTCGTTCGCGATCGCCATCGCGATCATGGCGCGCTGTCGCATCCCGCCCGAGTACTGGTGCGGATAGTCGCGATAGCGCCGGGTCGGATCGGGGATCCCCACAATGTCGAGAAGTTCGAAGACGCGAGCACGGAGCTCTTTCTTGTCGACGTCGGCGTGGACCGTGATCGCTTCCGCGATCTGGCTTCCGACGGTCAAGACCGGGTTCAGCGCGGCGAGCGCGTCCTGGAACACCATCGCGATCCGTCGGCCGCGGAGGTCGCGTAGTCGCTTCTCGGACTGCCCGAGGATGGACTGGCCGAGGAAGCGGACGTCGCCACTGATACGGGCCGACTTGGGGAGAAGGCCGAGGACGGCGAGCGACGTGACGCTCTTCCCCGAACCGGACTCCCCGACCAGTCCGAGCGTCTCGTTGCGGCGGACCGTGAAGCTCAGTCCGTCGACGGCTTTCACGAGGCCGCCGTCGGTCGGGAAGTGGACCTGGAGGTTGTCGACGGAGAGGACGGGTGCGTCCTCTCCGTCGTCGGTGCCGGCGCCGACCATCTCTACGGGCAGGGCGGTCAGGTCGGTCACCAGCGTTCCTTCTTCCCGTGCGGGTCGAAGGCGTCGCGCAGCCCGTCGCCGATGAAGTTCACGCTCAACACCGTGATGAAGAGCATCAGACCGGGGAAGTAGAGCAGGTACGCGTTGTCGGATCCCACCGTGCCGCGCGCGTCGTAGATCAGGTATCCCCACGAGAAGTTGGGTGGTTGGAGCCCGAACCCGAGGAACGTCAACGTCGCCTCGGTGACAATCGCAATCGCGATCGTCAACGTCGCGTTCACGGTGATCACTCCGATGCAGTTCGGGAGGATGTGCCGGCGAATGATGCGCGTGTGCGATGCTCCCGCCGCGCGCGCCGCCTCCACGAACTCCCGCTCCTTGAGTGCCAGGACTTGTGCACGCACGAGTCGCACGATGTATTGCCAGCTCAGGAACGCGATGACGAGGATCATCGCGAATGCGATGTCAACGGTGAAGAACACCAGCCGATCGCCGACATCCCACCATAGGAATTGACCGTTGCGTCTGACACCGCTCAAGAGCGTCGCGGCGATCAAGAGCGCCGGAACGATGAGAAACAAGTCGGTGATGCGGGAGATGACCTGGTCGATCCAGCCGCCGCGGTAGCCGGCGACGGCGCCCATGAGTGCCCCCATGGTCGTCGAGATCAGCGCAACCAAGAAGCCGATCGTCAACGTCAGGCGCCCTGCGTAAAGGATTTCGGTCAGGTAGTCGCGACCGAGCCGGTCGGTTCCCATCCAGTGTTCGCTCGACGGCGGCTGGGTGGCATTGAGCAGGTCTTGTTCGCCGCGTCCGTACGGCGCCACGAGGTTCGCGCCGTAACACACGAACGCCATGAACGCGAGCGCGAAGAGGCTGATCATCGCCATGCGGTGGCGGAAGAAGCGACGGCGGAACAGTTGCCGCTGGGTGTAGGCGCGCGGCTCAGCCCCTTCGACGAGGAGGTGCTCACCCTCGGTCCCGAGTTCGAGAACGGTTTCGGAGACGGGCTGAATGCTCACGACAGCCGGATGCGCGGATCGAGAATGCTGTACGCGATGTCCGCGAGCAGGTTGAAGAGAATGATGCCGAATGCGGCGATCAGCAGCCACGCCAGCACGATGTTCGCCTCGCCGTTGTTGAGCGCGTCGACGAACAATCTGCCCATGCCGGGAATGGAGAACACGACTTCGGTCACGACTAGTCCGCCGAACAACGCTCCGACGTCGAGTGCGATGATGGTGACCAGGGGGATGAGTCCGTTGCGCAAGCCGTGTTTGAGGATCACCTTCGGCCGGCTCACGCCTTTGGCGCGGGCGGTCCGGATGTAGTCCGAGGACAAGACGTCGAGCATGGACGAGCGCTGGAACCTGCTCCACGACGCGATGATCTGCACCGTCAGCGTCATGACGGGAAGGACCAGGTGCCGGGCGTAGTCGAGATTGAGCCCGTCCTTCCCCGCAGAGTGGAGCCCGAGTCCGTACAGGACGGGTTCGCCACCGTTCACCCAGCCCGCGAGTTCGGTCGCGAAGTGGTAGGCGATGAGACCGAACCAGAAGGGTGGCAGCGCGATGCCGACGAAGGCCAGGCCCGTCAGGAGATAGTCCGAGATCGAATACTGGCGCACTGCGCTGTAGACGCCGATCGACACGGCGACGAATGCCGAGATGAGGATGCCCCAGCCGACGATCTGGATGGTGTTCCAGAACGCGGGTCGCACCTCGTCCATGACCGGTTCGCTCGAACGATACGTCTCGCCGAAGTTGCCCTGCACGGCATCGACCAGCCAATCGCCGTACCGGTTCACGACGGGCTCGTCCAGGTTGTTCTTCTCGATGAACGCGGCCCGCGTCTCCGGACTGCGGTTCTGTGCGAGGTAGGCCGACGCGTCGAAGGTCTCGCTGACCATCAAGAACACGCCGAACGTCGCGATGAGCAGCAGCGGTATCGAGTAGAGGACGCGCCGGAGGATGTAGATCAGCATGGGTTCACATTCACCGACACGCGCGGGGCCCGGCCTCTCGATCGACCGGGCCCCGTTGCGCCGTGCATGTCAGAGCGTCTCCTAGGAAGCGACGCCCAGCAAATTCAAGTTGTGGAACGGACCCAGCACCGGGTTGTCGCTCACGGGACCGAGCACGTCGTCGCTCCAGATGAGAATGTTCGGTAGCGGGTCGAGCGGGAGCGACACCTGCGCCTCCGCCTGCATCTGGTCGATCTGCTTCCCGAGTTCGGCCTGCCGAGTCTCGTCGAGGGTCGTCTCGAGTTCCTCGAGGAGCGGGTCCATCTCGGCGACGCTCGTCCGGGTCCAGTTCTGACCCGAGAACTCGTTCTCTGCGGTTGGGATGTTCTTCGTGCACATCAGGTTGCACTGACCCACGGTGATCGCGGTCAGCACCTGCGCGTACACGGCAAGCTGGAAGTCACCCTGCGGCAACTGTTCTCCGAACAACGCGCCGGCCTCTTGGTAGTCGAGCGTCAGCTCGAAACCGGCGTTGGCGAGCTGTTCCTGGAGAATCTGGCCCGTGAGCTCCCGCCGAGCGTTGCCCGCGGTCGACTTGAGGGTGAACGACGCAGTCTCGCCGTCCTTCTCCCAGATGTCGCTCCCGTTCTTCGCCCATCCGGCCCCGGTCATCAACTCGTCGACCATGTCGAGGTCGAGGACGTAGTCCGACCATGCTTCGGTGTCCGCGAACTCCGAGAGGATCGGTGGGTTGAGTGTCTGCATCGGCGCGTCGACGCCGAGTGCCCCGAAGAGCTGGGCGACGATCGCGTCGCGGTCGATCGCGTAGGCGATCGCCTTGCGGACGTCGACGTCGTCGAGCGGCGGGGCCGCGTTGTTCATCCACACCGCTTCGAGGTTGCCCGTCGAGTCCGAGAACGACGACTGCGCGCCTTCGAGGCCGCCTTCGATCTGGTCGACGACGTCGAGCTGCGGTTGCGGGTAGATCATCGAAACTTCACGGTTCTGAAAGGCCTGGAACTCGGCGGCCGTGTCGGCCTGAACCTTGAAGATCACTCGTTCGAGCTTGGGTTTGGTGCCCCAGAACGCGTCGTTGGGGACGAGGATGACTTCGACGCCCTTGTTCCAGCTCTCGATGATCCACGGCCCGCCGGACCAGTCGTAACCGTTACCCATCGCTTCGGCGATGTCCTGGCCCTCGAGAATGTGCTTCGGGTGCACGCCGAACCCACTGCCGAACAACGCCTTCCAGCCCGAGTACGGGCGGGCAAACGTCACGACGACCGTGTTCGCGTCCGGGCAGTCGACCGTTTCGATCTCGGTGTAGCCAGTCGGGTCGTAGATGTCTTCGCCGTTGACGATCGCGTCCCATGTGAACGCGAAGTCGTCGCAGGTGATCGGCGTGCTGTCGGACCAGACCGCGTCGGGGTTGATCGAGTACGTGTGTACCGGCTTGTCGGGGTTCGTGTCGTCGACCTCGGGCTCGCCGGTCAGAAGGTCGGTGTTGGCGACGACGGCCCATCCGTCGCCGTCGGGGATGGTGTCGAAGGCGCGTGGCATCGTGGTGACACCCATCATCCAGTAGCCCCAACTCGACCCGCCGCAGCTCTTGATCCACGCGGTGCAGTCGGGTTCCTGTTCGGCGCCTACGACGAGTTCGCCGCCTGCGGGCACGTCTTCGTCGGCGGTTGTGTCGTCGGTGCCGCCGGCGGTGTCGTCGTCATCGTCGTCACCGCCACACGCTGCCAGTACAAGTGCCAGTGCGCAGATCAGCGCAAACAGGCGCAGGTACAAGGCTCGCTCGGATCGCATCTGTGGAGACCTCCCCGTCTACCGGACTGTCTGAGCACGAACTCGACCCGGCGTTGACCGAGCCAAGCCCTAGTTATACGACCTCTCGGCCCAAAAGTGGGGTCACTCGAGGCGCAACGAGAGCAGGATGGCCGTGAACATGAAGATGAGCGCGGCCACGACCGTCATGCGGTCGAGGTTGCGCTCGACGACCGTCGAGCCTGCGAGAGACGCTCCACCGACGCCGCCGAACATGTCGGACAAGCCGCCGCCGCGACCCGCGTGGAGCAACACGAAGCCGATGAGAGTGAAGGAAACGATCAGGTGCACGGCGACCAATGTTGCGTTGAGCCACACGAGACCGGTTCCTCCTCAACCTGGGGACAATCGGATACGGACCGACCTTTATCGGCCCAAGCGGCCGTTCGGTCAACCTTTACCCGGCGATCGGAAAGACTATCTCCCGTAACGGATGACTCGGGCAAAGTCGTCCGGATCGAGGGACGCTCCCCCGACCAGACCGCCGTCGATCTCGGGCATGGCCATGAGTTCGGCGATATTTCCCGGTTTCACGCTGCCCCCGTAGAGGATGCGGATGTCGTCGGCGTCCGCCCCGACGAGTTCACGGACCGTGGAGCGCACGACGCCGATCGTCGAATTGGCGTCGTCGGGCGTGGCGTTCTTGCCGGTCCCGATTGCCCAAATCGGTTCGTACGCGATCACGCACCGCGCGACGGCGTCGGCTTTCAGCCCACCGAGCGCGGCGCGTACCTGACCGGTCACTTTCGACTCGGTGGCGCCGGCCTCGTGCTCCTCGAGGGTCTCGCCGACGCAGAGAATCGGCTGCAGCTCCGCACCGAGTGCCGCCCGCAGCTTCTTGGCGACGATCTCGTCGGTTTCGCCGAGCAACTCGCGCCGCTCGGAGTGCCCGACGATCACGTACCGGACGTTGAGCTTGGCGAGCATCGCCGCGCTGACCTCGCCCGTGTACGCGCCGTTCGTCTCCCAGTGGCAGTTCTGCGCGCCGAGCGCGATCGGGATCTTGTCGCTGTCGATCGTGGTCTGCACCGACCGCAACGCGGTGAACGCGGGACACACCGCGACGTCGACCGCCTTGTAGTCCTTGTCGTCGAGGCGGTACGAGAGCTTCTGCACGACCTGAATCGCCTCGAGATGGTTGTGGTGCATCTTCCAGTTGCCCGCCATCAGAGGCTTGCGAGTCATGCCAATCCTTTTCGTAATGCTTCCAGGCCGGGGAGGTCGCCGAGCTCGATGAGTTCGAGTGATGCGCCGCCACCCGTCGAAACGTGGCTGATGTCGTCGGCGAATCCCATCTGGCGCACCGCCGAGGCGCTGTCTCCCCCGCCGACGACCGTGTAGCCGCGGCAGTCGGCGACGGCTTCGGCGACGGTACGCGTGCCGGCCGCGAATGGTTCCAGTTCGAACACACCCATCGGGCCGTTCCACAACACGGTCGCGGCCCGGCTGATCTCGTCGGCGTAGGTGCCGGCGGTTTCGGGGCCGATGTCGAGGCCCTTCCACCCCGTAGGAATTGACGTGGCGGCGACGTGACGGGTTTCGGCGGTCGCATTGATCTCGCGGGCGACGACGACATCGCTCGGAATCCGGATGCGTCCCGTATCGAGCAGCTCCCGGCAGTGGTCGACCCGGTCGGCCTCGACGAGCGAGTCCCCAACCGCGTAGCCCTGCGCGGCGAGGAACGTGAATGCCATCGCGCCACCGATGAGCAATGTGTCGCAGCGGGCGAGCAGGGCATCGATGACCCCGAGCTTGTCGCTGACCTTCGCGCCACCGAGCACGGCAACGAAGGGCCGCGCCGGTTCACCGAGCAGGCGGCCGAGCGCGTCGACCTCGGCTGCGAGCAGGCGTCCGCCCGCCGACGGCAATACGCGGGGTGGGCCGATGATCGAGGCGTGCGAACGGTGCGCGGCACCGAACGCGTCGTTCACATACGCGTCGCCCAGCTCGCAAAGGTTCGTCGCGAACGCCGGGTCGCAGCTCTCCTCGCCCGGCGCGAAACGCAGGTTCTCGATCATCATCACTTCGCCCGGCGCCAGGCTCTGCGCGATGCCGACCGAGTGAAAGCCCGCGACCTCGGGTGACAGCTCGACGTTCTGACCGAGCAACTCCGACAGGCGCGCGGCAACCGGCGCGAGCGAGTACTTCGGGTCGGGCGCACCCTTCGGGCGGCCCAGGTGCGAACACAACACGATCGAACAGTGCTTGTCGCGCAGGTACTGGATCGTCGGTAGTGCCGCGGCGATACGGAAGTCGTCATCGATCATGCCGTCGTGCAACGGCACGTTGAAGTCGGCGCGCACCAGCACCCGCGTGCTCTTGCGCAGCTGGAGGTCTTCGAGCTGCGGTATCGGGTCAACCACGGTTGTGCCGGTTACTTGCCGACGAACTCGACGATGTCGACGAGGCGATTCGAGTAGCCCCACTCGTTGTCGTACCAGCCGAGCACCTTCACCATTCGGCCGTTGGCCGCGGTGTCGACGGCCGAGAAAACGCACGACGCCGGATTGCCGACGATGTCAGCCGAAACGAGCGGCTCGTCACTGTGGACGAGCACGCCCCGGTAGCTCTTGTCGGCCGCGGCTTCGGCGAACGCCTGGTTCACGTCGTCGGCGGTCACGTCGCTGCCGAGGTTCGCGACGAGGTCGGTGATCGAGCCGGTGATCGTCGGAACGCGCAGCGCCATGCCGTCGAGCTTGCCCTTGAGTTCGGGCATCACGAGGCCGATGGCCCGGGCCGCGCCGGTGGTGTTCGGGATGATCGACACTGCCGCGGCGCGCATGCGGCGCAGGTCGGGTTTGCCGCTACGCGTGGCGACGGCCTGATCCTGTAACTGCTGGTCGCTCGTGTACGCGTGCACGGTCGTGATCAGGCCCTGCTCGAGCCCGAACTTCTGGTGCAGCACCTTGGCCATCGGTGCGAGGCAGTTCGTCGTGCATGACGCGTTCGAGATGACCGTGTGCTTGGAGGCGTCGTAGGCCTCGTCGTTCACGCCCATGCAGATCGTCACGTCGGCGTCGCCCGAGGGCGCGGAGATGACGACCCGCTTGGCACCGCCCGCGAGGTGCCCGGCGGCCGTGTCTCTGGCCGTGAACAGACCGGTGGACTCGATCACGACGTCGACGCCGTGATCGCCCCAGGGGATCTCACCCGGGTCCTTGGTCTCGAGCTTTTTGATCTCACGCCCGTCGACCGAGAAGCCGGCGGCGGTTTCCTTCACTTCGTTGGCGAGCACGCCGCCGACCGAGTCGTGTTTCAACAAGAACGCCATGGTGTGCGCGTCGCCGAAGGGGTCGTTGACGGCAACCAACTCGATCTCGGCTTGTTCGCCGCGGGCGAGAATGGCCCGCAAGAAGGAACGGCCGATACGACCGAACCCGTTCACCCCGACACGTACGGGCATGATGACCTCCTGTTGCTCGGGGCCCGACTACAGCAGAGCCGAAAGTGTGTTCGCCAGTTGGCCGTGCGAACCTCAACCTCGCGCCACGTCACGGTGGCGTACAGAGGCGTAATACCCTCGTCGGCGGAGCCGCTCGGCCAGCTGCTCGCCGATGACGACGCTGCGATGCCGGCCGCCGGTGCACCCCACCCCGATCGACAGGTAGGCCTTGCCTTCCTGCTCGTAGCCGGGGAGCAACAGGCCGAAGAGGCGGTCGAGTTCGTCGAGGAACTCGCGGCTCCCGGGCTGCGCCATCACGTAGTCACGCACGGCCGCGTCCTGGCCCGTCAGCGGGCGCAACGCGTCGACCCAGTGCGGGTTCGGCAGGAATCGGCAGTCGAACACGAGGTCGACATCCATCGGGAGCCCGTGCTTGTACCCGAACGACACGACGTTGACTTGCAGTGCGGTCTGCGTCGACCGTTCCGTGAACAGTTCGCGCAGGCGATCGCGGAGCTGGTGGACGTTGAGGTTCGTCGTGTCGACGAGCAGGTCGGTCTCGCCCTTGAGCGTTTCGAGCAATGCCCGCTCGCGCACGATGCCCTCGCTGACCCGGTCGCTGTCGGACATCGGGTGTCGACGCCGGCTGGCCTCGTACCGCCGGACCAGCACGTCGTCGGCCGCGTCGAGAAAGAGCACTCTCGTGGTCGCACCGTAGATACGGAGCTCCTCGAGCGCCGCGCCGAGGTCGGCCAGGAAGTCGCCGGAGCGGACGTCGACGACGAACGCGTACAGGGTCGGCGTCTCGTGTCCTCGGGCCAGCTCGGCGACCTTGCCGATGAGCTTCGGCGGCATGTTGTCGATGACGAAATAGCCGAGGTCTTCGAGCACGTGCGCGGCCTCGGAGCGGCCTGCGCCCGACATGCCGGTAATGATCGTGACTTCGAGGCCGGTGGCCATGTCCTTATGGTCGCGCGTCGAGGCCGTGCAACCGTGCGTACACGCTCCGGGCCACTGCGTCGGGCAACCAGGCGAGGTCGACCAGCTCCTGCTCGGTGAGCGTCCGTAGCCGCTTGACCGACCCGAATTCCTTGAGGAGTCGCTTCTTGCGGGTCGGGCCGAGGCCGGGGATGTCGTCGATCACCGACTTCGTCATCTTCTTGTCGCGGAGCTTGCGGTGGTAGGTGATCGCGACCCGGTGGGCTTCGTCGCGGACCTGCTGCAACAGGTACAACGCTTCGGAGTCGCGGGGGATGCGGACCGGTTCGGAGCGGCCCGGGAGGTACACCTCTTCGAAACGCTTGGCGAGGCTCGCGACACAGATGTCTTCGAGTCCGAGTTCCTCGAGGACGCGCACCGCGACGTTGAGCTGACCCTTGCCCCCGTCGATCAGCAACAGGTTGGGGGGGTACGCGAAGCGCTTCCCGCTCTGCGCGCCCTCGTCGCGCTCACGCAGGTAGTTGCGGAACCGCCGGGTCAGCACCTCTTCCATCGACGCGAAGTCGTCCTGGCCTTCGAAGCTCTTGATCTTGAACAGCCGGTAGTCGGAGCGTTTCGGAAGCCCGTCCTCCAGCACGACCATCGAGCCCACGACTTCGGTGCCCTGGAGGTTCGAGATGTCGAAGCACTCGATGCGCAGCGGCGCCTCGGGCAGGTCGAGTGCCTCCTGCAACGCGACCAGGGCGCGGGCGCGGGCGTTGTGGTCGGACGCCCGCTTCAGGCGGTGGCGCGTGAACGCCTCGCGGGCGTTGAGGGTCGCGGTCGCCAGCAACTCTCGCTTGGCGCCGCGCTGGGGCAAGCGAATGCGGACCTTTGCCCCCCGGTTCAGCGCGAGGAACTCCTCGTACAGGTCGCACTCCTCGGGGAGCAACGGAACGAGGATCTCCCGGGGGATGTCGTGGGCCGGCGCGTCGGCATAGAGCTGCTCGATGAGCCGGGCGACGAGTTGCGGCGGGTCGAGGTCTTCGACCTTGTCGACGATGAGCCCCTTGCGCCCGACGACGCGTCCCCTGCGTACGTAGAAGACCTGCACACTCGCTTCGAGTTCGTCTTCCTCGATGCCGAGCAGGTCGAAGTCCTCCTCCCTACTCGCGACCATCTGCTGGCGTTCGATGGCCTTGCGCACGCTCGTGATCTGATCGCGCAGCCGGGCCGCACGCTCGTATTCCATGGCGTCGGCGGCGGTGCGCATCCGCTCGTCGAGCCGCTCGAGGATCGCGTCGTGCTCGCCGTCGAGGAAGTCGAGTAGTTCGTTGACGAGCCCGTCGTACTCCTCCTTGTCGATGTCGCCGACGCACGGCGCCGCGCACTTCTCGATGTGCGCGTACAGGCACGGACGGCCCAACCGGTGGTGGTTGTCGAATTTGTTCTTCGTGCACGTACGGATCGGGAACGTCCGCAGCAGCAGGTCGAGGGTCTCGCGAATCGCGTACGCGTGCGCGAACGGCCCGAAGTAGCGGACTCCCTTGCGCTTCTGGCCGCGCATCACCATCGCCCGCGGCCACTCCTCGTCGAGCGTGACCGCGAGGTACGGGTACGACTTGTCGTCCTTCAGCCGGATGTTGAAGCGGGGGCGGTGCTCCTTGATGAGGTTGAATTCGAGGAAGAACGCCTCGACCTCGTTCTGCGAAACGATCCACTCGACCCGCTCCGCGGCCTGCACCATCTGGCGGGTGCGCTCGGCGAGCAGTTCGGGCTGGAGGAAGTAGTTCGAGAGCCGGCTGCGCAGGCTCTTGGCCTTGCCTACGTAGATGACGCGCCCGACCGCGTCGATGAACTGGTACGACCCCGGCGCATCCGGGATCGATCCGGCTTGGGGACGGGCGACCATGTCCCCATTGTGGCGGCCTTTGCCGATACCCCCGGCCCTTTCGTGGTTCTGGGAATGCTTCCACTCGACATGAGTGTTATGGTGGTCAGGAAGCCGGGCCCGGTATCCCGGTGGAAATGACAACAGCTCCGAGGCCAACAACCCCGCGGTGCTGGCGACCGGGCTGCCACCCGCCGGCCGATGAGGAGCTACCCCGACGGGGCGGGAAGCGGACCGGAGGACTGCCAGCCGAAGGCCACGTTCCGCAGGGAGCGGGTGGGAACGAAGAAGGAGGCATCCGACATGCTGCGGCTCCAGGCACCACTACCGGACGAGTACACCCTCGCGTCGCCCGAAGAACTCGATGCGCGCATCGCGGCCGCGAAGGCAACCCTTGGCGACCGGCTCCTCATTCTCGGCCATCACTACCAGCGCGACGAAGTCATCCAGTGGGCTGACCTCGTCGGCGACTCGTTCAAGCTGGCGCGGTTCGCGGCGGACAACGACCAGGCGACCGACATCGTGTTCTGCGGCGTGCACTTCATGGCCGAGTCGGCCGACGTGCTCACCGGCGACCGCCAGCGCGTCATCCTCCCCGACCTCAACGCCGGCTGTTCCATGGCCGACATGGCGAACATCGACCAGGTCGAAGAAGCCTGGGACGAAATCGCGGCCATCACCGCCATCGACCGCGTCGTGCCGATCACCTACATGAACTCCTCGGCCGCGCTGAAGGCGTTCGTCGGCCGGAACGGCGGCGCCGTGTGTACGTCGTCGAACGCGCGGGCCGTGCTCGAGTGGGCTTTCGCCAAGGGCGACAAGGTGCTGTTTTTCCCCGACCAGCATCTCGGCCGCAACACCGGCCACGCGATGGGCTACTCCGAGGCCGACATGCGCGTGTGGGACCCGCGCCACGAACTCGGCGGCCTCGAAGAGCGCGACGTCAAGGACACCACGTTCCTGCTGTGGAAGGGCCACTGCTCGGTGCACCAGCGGTTCCGGCCCGAGCACGTCAACCAGGCCCGGGCCGACTACCCCGACGTGCAGATCGTCGTCCACCCCGAGTGCGCCCACGACATCGTCGAGATGGCCGACAAGGTCGGTTCCACCGAACGCATTCAGGAATGGGTGCACGACGCGCCCGCCGGCGCCGTGCTCGCGATCGGGACCGAGATCCACATGGTGCAACGCCTCGCCAAGCAACACCCCGACAAGACGATCTTCACGCTCGACCCGCTCGTGTGCCCGTGCGCCACGATGTTCCGTATCGACGGACCGCATCTCGCGTGGGTGCTCGACAACCTCGTCGAGGGCCGCGTCGTGAATCAGATCGTGGTCGACGACGACACGTCGGAGTGGGCACGCGTCGCCCTGCAACGCATGCTCGACATCACGTAATTCCTGGTCGGGTTCCGACTGAGTGGCGCCTGCGGCGCGGTCGAGGTCGTCACCACTCCGGCGAGCTCCCTACGCTCCTCCGTCGCTCCGGTCGCCGCGCTAGTTACACGACAACTCGGCGAGCACGCCCGCGTGGTCCGAGGGCCAGAGCCAGCCGTCGATCGGTGCGGCGGCCTGTTCGCCCGCGAACACGTCGGCTTCTGCCTGGATCTCGCAGTCGGATTGGTTGCGGACGAGCACGAAGTCGATGCGGCCCTCTCGCGACGAGGCCGGGTCGCGCAGTCCCCCGCCGTCGTAGTCCTCGACCTCGCTGTTGACGCAACACGTGCACCCCGCGCCCGTTGCCGGGTCGCACTCGGCGTTCCCCGCGAGCGCCCACGCGTCTTCGAAGCCGGCATCGAGATACGGCGCGAGCCGCGGGTCGTCGATCGACTTGTTCAGGTCGCCGGTCACGAGCTGGATGCCGTCGGGCGAACCGTGCTCTTCGAGGAACGCCAACACCTCACGGGTGTGGCACGTGCCGGTCTCCTCGCCGTCGACGCAGATCGGCGCGCAGATCTCGGGTGTGCACGGCGGGTTGTTCGACGAACTCGCCTGGTGCAGCATCACGAAGTCGACGGTGCCGATCGTCGTGTCGAACTGGGCCCAGTGCCCGCTCCACGGCAGGTTCGACAGTTCGACGTAGCCCTCGCCGACGGGGTCGAGCGACGTGAGGATCATCTCGTTGTCGACGGGTTCGGCCTGCGCTTCGGCGTCGTACAAGAGCGTGTACGCACCGCCGCACAACGTCGGCAACCGTTCCGGGACGAGGACCGACTGCCGCGGTCCGATCTCGGCCAGCCCGACCACCTCGGGACAGTCGGCCGCCTCGATCGCCGCGAACAGCAGTTCAAGCCGGGCCGGCGCACCGCAGAAGTCGGTCTCCTCCGGGCAGAACAGCCCGTGCAGCTGGTTCAGGGCGATGACGCGCAACGGTTCTGTGTCGGCGGGCGCATCGGTCGTCGTCGGTGCTGTGGTTTCGTCGACCTCCTGCGCGGTGTCGTCGTCGTCACCGCCGCTGCACGCGGCGAACACCACCATGAGCACGCGTATCCCCGGCCGGCGCACGCGGCGACGTTACTCAGGTCGTGAGCTGGGCGACCAGGAGGAGAAGACGGGGAATCGTCGCGGCATCGCGGTACTCCTTGGCCCGGGCGAGGAAGCCATCGGGCGGCGGCGGTTCCTCCATACGTGAAATGAGCATGCCGCGATCGCTCATCGCGTTCACGTAGTGCGAAAGTGGCCGGTGCACGAACGGCAGGATGACACCCGGCGCGAGTTCTTCCATCGTCACGTCGGGGACGAGGTAAGCGCCGATGCGCCAGTACTCCTCCTCGAGGATGTGGTCGATGACCCAGCCGCTATTCGGCGCTTGCAGCAGCGGGTGGTTGAGCAGCAGCACGAAGCGGCCGCCGGGGCGGAGTACGCGAGCGACCTCGGTCATCGCGGTCTCGTACTCGGTGATGTGCTCGAACACGAGGCACGCAACTGCGGCATCGAATTCGCCGTCGCGGAACGGTAAGGCTTCGGCGACGCCGCGCGCCCATACCGGTCCGCCGCCCCGTTCCTGCGCGACCGTCAACTGCGCCCACGTCGGGTCGAGCCCGACGACGAACGGTGCGCCGACCTTCGCCGCCAACCGTGCGACTTGGCCTTCGCCCGCGCCGATGTCGAGGATGCGCTCCGCGCCGACCAGATACTGCGCGGCGAGCGGCAGGATCTGCTCTTCGTACTCGGCGTCGGCCCCGAGCGTGAACTCGTCCTGCCACCACTGCGCGTTGCGCTCCCAGTGGTCGCCGTCGGTTGGGTTCGACCCCGGAGTCTCAGTCAAGTTCGTAGTCGAGGGTGAGCGTGTGGGTGCCATCGTCGTCGATCTCGATGGTGCCCTCGCCGGTGATGCCGGCAAGTTGACCCGTACCCGACCCGGGGATCACGCGCAGCACGACCGGCGGTTCTTCGCTCGTGACCGCGGTGACATGGCGAAAGACGAAGCTTCCCGTCTTGCCGGCCAGGGTGCCATCGACGCGTTCCAGCGCGACGTACGCGGTGGGCGCGCCCTGCACGAGCAGCGAGACGAGTTCGACGACGCTCGTCCCCGGCAGGTCACCGGTCAAGCGTTTGCGCACCTGCACCCGCGCGATCTGCAGACCGTCGTGTTCGATGGGCGGCGCGTCGTCCCACGCGTCGATCTCGAACGGAATAACTGCTTTCACCTGTCGATGCCCAGGATGGGTGCGAGGTAGCGGCCGGTGTGGCTCTCGGGAACCTTGGCCACGTGCTCGGGCGAACCTTCGGCGATGATCATGCCGCCGCCGCTGCCACCCTCGGGCCCGAGGTCGATGATCCAGTCGGCCGACTTGATGACGTCGAGGTTGTGCTCGATGACGAGCATCGTGTTGCCGGAGTCGACCAGCCGTTGCAGCACCGTCAGCAACCGGCGCACGTCCTCGAAGTGCAACCCGGTCGTGGGTTCGTCGAGGATGTAGATGGTGCGGCCGGTCGAGCGCTTGCCCAACTCGGTCGACAACTTCACCCGCTGCGCCTCACCACCCGACAGCGTCGGTGCCGGCTGACCCAGGCGCACGTAGCCGAGACCTACGTCGACGAGCGTCTGCAACTGGCGCGCGATCGGCGGCTGGTTCGTGAAGAACTCGAGCGCCTCCTCGGCCGGCATGTCGAGCACTTCGGCGATGTTCTTGCCTTTGAACGTGATGTCGAGCGTGTCGCGGTTGTAACGCGCGCCCTTGCACACCTCGCACGGCACGTACACGTCGGGGAGGAAATGCATCTCGATCTTGATCGTGCCGTCGCCCTGGCACGACTCGCACCGGCCGCCCTTCACGTTGAAGGAGAACCGGCCCTGCAGGTAACCGCGCACCTTCGCTTCCTGCGTGGTCGCGAAGAGGTTGCGGATCTTGTCGAACACGCCGGTGTACGTGGCCGGGTTCGAGCGGGGCGTCCGGCCGATGGGCGATTGGTCGATATTGATCACCTTGTCGAGTTGGTCGGCGCCTTCGATCTTCTTGTGCCGTCCCGGAACTTCGCGCGACCGGTAGATCTTCTGCATGAGCGCGGGGTGGAGGATGTCGCCGACGACGGTGCTCTTGCCCGAACCGCTGACACCGGTGACCGCGACGAAGCAGCCGAGCGGGATCTCGACGTCGATGTCCTTGAGGTTGTGCTCCTTCGCACCGCGTATTGCGATCCACGCCTCACCCGGCTCGCGCCGGAACTCGGGAATCGGGATGGTGCGCTTGCCGGTGAGGTACTGCCCCGTGATCGACGTCTTCGACTTGAGGACGTCCTTCAACGGCCCCGACACGAGGATCTCGCCGCCGTGCTCACCCGCACCGGGCCCGATATCGACGACGTGGTCGGCGACGCGGATGGTCTCCTCGTCGTGCTCGACGACAATCACCGTGTTGCCGAGATTGCGGAGCCGCATGAGCGTCTCGATGAGGCGCCGGTTGTCGCGCTGGTGCAGACCGATCGACGGTTCGTCGAGCACGTACAACACGCCGACGAGACCGCTGCCGATCTGCGACGCGAGCCGGATCCGTTGCGCCTCGCCGCCCGCGAGCGTTCCCGACGTGCGGTTCAGCGACAGGTAGTCGAGGCCCACGTCGAGCATGAATTGGAGTCGCGCGATGACTTCTTTGAACACCCGCTCGGCGATGAGCCGGTCGCGTTCCGACAGTTCGATCGTGCGGAAGAACGCGGCACAGTCGGTGATGGAGAGGTCGCCCACCTCGGCGAGGTTCTTCCCCCCGACACTCACGGCCAGCGACGCGGGCTTGAGCCGCGCGCCCTTGCACGCCGGGCACGGCACCAGCCGCATGTACCCCTCGATGACCTCGCGCACGCGGTCGGAGTCGGACTCCGTGTGGCGGCGTTCCACCCACGGAATGACGCCTTCGTACTTCGACGTGTACTGCCGCTGGCGCCCGTACCGGTTCTTGTACCGAACCGTGACGGTCTTGCCGCCCGCGCCGTACAACACGATCTTCTTCTGCGCGGCCTTGAGTTTCTTCCACGGCGTCGATGTCGTGAACCCGTGCTCGTCGCCGACCGCCGCGAGCACGCGGTTGAAGTACTCGCCGCGGAACCCCGACCACGGCGCGATCGCACCGTCGTCGATCGCGAGGTCGTCGTCGGCGATGACCAGCTCGGGGTCGACCTGGAACTTGGTGCCCAACCCGTCGCACGTCTCGCACGCGCCGTAGGGCGAGTTGAACGAGAAGTTGCGGGGCGCGAGTTCGTCGAACGACAAGCCACAATGGGTGCACGCCAGGTGCTCGGAGAACGTGAGCACTTCGGACTCGGCCTCGCCCTCGTTGGGCACGATCTCGACCTCGGCCACACCTTCCGCGAGCCGCAACGCGGTCTCGAGCGAGTCGGTGAGGCGCCGTTCGATACCCGAGCGGCGCACGAGCCGGTCGACGACGATCTCGATCGTGTGCTGCTCGTAGCGCTCGAGTGGGATCTTGGCGGGCAGGTCGTAGAGCTCACCGTCGACGCGGGCCCGCGTGTAGCCCTGCGACGCGAGCTCGTCGAGCAGCGCGTGGTACTCACCCTTGCGCCCGCGCACGACCGGTGCGAGCACTTGGAATCGCGTACCGTCCGGGAGTTGCAGGACGCGGTCGACGATCTGCTGCGGCGTCTGGCGCGTGATCTTGCGCCCGCAGTTCGGGCAATGCGGTACTCCGATGCGCGCGTACAGCAGCCGGAGGTAGTCGTAGATCTCGGTGATCGTGCCGACCGTGGACCGCGGGTTGCGCGACGCCGACTTCTGGTCGATCGAAATCGCCGGCGACAGTCCCTCGATGAAGTCGACGTCGGGCTTGTCCATCTGGCCGAGGAACTGCCGGGCGTACGACGACAGCGACTCGACATACCGGCGCTGCCCCTCCGCGTAGATCGTGTCGAATGCCAGCGACGACTTCCCCGAACCCGACAGGCCGGTGAACACGATCAGCCGGTCGCGCGGCAGCTCGATGTCGACGTTCTTGAGGTTGTGCTCGCGTGCCCCGCGAACGACGAGCGTGTCGTGCATCACCATCTCGATCAGGCTACCCGTTCCACCAGGTCACATCGAACACCCGTTCGCCCAGTTCAACTGACTTCGCGCAGCTCGCGCTTCAGCTCGTGGATCTCGTCGCGCAGGCGCGCCGCTTCCTCGAACCGGAGATCGCGTGACGCGTCGTGCATCTCGTCGGTGAGGCTCTGAATGAGGCGGCCCAGTTCGTCCTTGGGCAGGTCGAGCGCGTCGAGCACCGATGTGCGCTTGCTACTCCCCCGGCCCCGCCCGCGTCCACGGCCGCTCGGCTGGTCGGTCTCCTTGCCCCGCAACATCTCGAGGATGTCGGTGACCTTCTTGCGCACGGTCTGCGGGTCGATGCCGTGTTCGAGGTTGTACGCGATCTGCTTCTGCCGGCGGCGCATCGTTTCGGAGATGGCGAACCGCATCGAGTCGGTGACCTTGTCGGCGTACATGATCACCTGGCCGTCGACATTGCGGGCCGCCCGCCCGATCGTCTGGATCAGCGACGTCGACGACCGCAGGAATCCTTCCTTGTCGGCGTCGAGGATCGCGACCAACGACACCTCGGGCAGGTCGAGACCCTCCCGCAACAGGTTGATCCCGACGAGCACGTCGAACTCGCCGAGGCGCAATGACCGCAGGATCTCGACGCGCTCCAACGTGTCGACCTCGGAGTGCAGATAGCGCACCCGGATACCCAGCTCGAGCAGGTAGTCGGTGAGGTCCTCGGACATCTTCTTCGTGAGCGTCGTGACGAGCACCCGCTGGTCGGCTTCGGTGCGGCCGTTGATCTCGGCGACGAGATCGTCGATCTGGCCCTTGGTCGGTTTGACGATGACTTCGGGGTCGATGAGACCGGTCGGGCGCACGACCTGCTCGACGATCTGCGTCGAGATCTCGCGCTCGTACTTTCCCGGCGTCGCCGACAGGAACACGACCTGGTTCACGCGTTCGACGAACTCCTCGAACCGCAGGGGCCGGTTGTCCATCGCGGACGGCAGCCGGAAGCCGTGCCCGACGAGTGTGTCCTTGCGCGACCGGTCACCTTCGAACTGGCCGTGGAGCTGCGGGATCGCGACGTGCGACTCGTCGACGATGCACAGCCAGTCGTCGGGGAAGTAGTCGAGCAGTGTGGACGGCGGTTGATGACGCTGCCGGCCGTCGAGGTGCATCGAGTAGTTCTCGACGCCCGAACACGACCCGACCTCGCGCAGCATTTCGAGGTCGTAGCTCGTGCGCATCCGCAACCGTTGCGCTTCGAGCAGCTTGCCTTCGCCTTCGAGTTCGGCGAGGCGCTCGACCAACTCGGTCTCGATTCCTTCGATCGCGCTCTTGAGGCGCACCTCGTCGGTGACGTAGTGCGAGGCCGGATACATCGCCAGCGCTTCGAGCTCTTCGATGATCTCGCCCGTGAGCGGGTCGACCGTGCTGATGCGCTCGACCTCGTCGCCGAACAGCGAGATGCGCACCGCGCGCTCTTCGTACGCCGGGAACACTTCGATGGTGTCGCCCCGCACCCGGAACTTGTTACGCGCGAAGGCGAAGTCGTTGCGTTCGTACTGGAGTTCGACGAGCCGGCGCAGGATCGCGCGCTGGTCCTGCTCCTCACCGACGGTCAGGTGCAGCAGCTGCTTCGAGTACTGCTCGGGCGAACCGAGCCCGTAGATCGCCGAGACCGACGCGACGATGAGGACGTCGCGGCGGGTGAACAGCGCGCTCGTAGCCGAGTGGCGGAGCCGGTCGATCTCGTCGTTGATCGAGCTGTCCTTCTCGATGTACGTGTCGGTCGACGGCAGGTACGCCTCGGGCTGGTAATAGTCGTAGTACGAGACGAAGTACTCGACCCGGTTCTTCGGGAACAGCTCCCGGAACTCGGCCGCCAGCTGCGCGGCCAGGCTCTTGTTCGGCGCGAGCACGATCGTCGGTCGGTTGGCCCGGGCGATCGTGTTCGCGATCGTGAACGACTTCCCCGACCCCGTGATGCCGAGTAGCGTCTGGAACCGGTCGCCCCGTTCGAGCCCGTGCACGAGGGCATCGATTGCCTCGGGCTGGTCACCGGCCGGCGAGAGATCGGTGACAAGCTCGAAGTCGGGCACTACGACAGGGCTCCCTCACTGCGCCGTCCATGGCTCCGCTGCGTCCGCACGGTCCGATCGTACCGACTAACCCTGACACCCCCAGTCACGGTTTCCCGGGTCGCGCTCGTTCTTGGAGTTCGTGCCAGATGGCGTCGACCTGGCGTTCGAGGTGTCCGAGGTCGCCGGAGTTGTCGATCACCCACGTCGCGACGGCACGGCGCTCTTCGTCTGTTGCTTGCAACGCCATGCGATTCTCGGCGTCTTCGCGGGGGATGCCCCGCGCCTCCAGCCGAACGAGTCGCAGCTCCTTCGGCGTCTCGACCACGATCACCGCGCCGTAGTCGTAGCCGCGCGTGCTCTCGACCAGCAGCGGCACGTCGTGCACGACGATGCCGTCGGCGGGTGCCTCCGCGACCTGGCGCAGGAACTCGGCCCCGATCGCCGGGTGGGTGATGTCCTGGAGCTCCTTGCGGGTCTCGTCGTTCACGAAGGCCCGGGCCGCGAGGGCGGGCCGGTCGAGGGAACCGTCTTCGGCGAGGATCTCCGGCCCGAAGCGCTCGACCAGTTGGGCCAGCGCCGGGGTCCCCGGCTCCACGACCTGGCGGGCGATGGCGTCGGCGTCCACGACCACCGCGCCCCGCCCGACCATCATCTGGGCGACCGTCGATTTCCCGGAACCGATCCCACCCGTGAGGCCCACCATCAGCACGGCCAGTGATGTTAGAGGTGATGTTACGGGCGATTCCGGGCGCCATCGGGCGCCGGGAGCCTCAGAGTACGCTGCGCCGTGCCGACGACTATCTGTGTGGGTTGCTGAAAGTAGACCGTGGTCTCCCGTACTGACTCGGGCGTAACGCGCCGGAACACCGTCGAGGGTTTGGGCCGACCCGTGGGGACGCTCGCCCCGTATGAGGGTCCCGTACCCCGGCTGGAGCAGCGTCTCCGGGTCCTGACGATCAGCCTGCGGTGGGTGACCGTCGTCGTCGGCGTTGTCGGCGGGTTCCTCGCAGACATCGACGCCGAGTTCCTCGTCTGCTCCGTCGTGCTGGTCGTCGCGACCTCGCTGCTGACGCTTCGCCAGCTCCGGGGCTGGACCCCCAGCCGCGGCGTGGGGTTGCTCGCGTTGTTCGAGCTGACGCTGACCGTCACCGTGGCCGCGGTCACCGATGGTCTCCAGAGCCCGTTCATCCTGACGCCGCTCACCAGCCTTCTCCTCGCGGGCTACCTGTTCGGCCGGCGGGCCTGGGTCGGAACCGGCGTGGCCGGGGTGCTCGCGGTGGCGGCCACCATTGCCATCCAGTCCGTCGACCCTGGTCCTGAGAGCTCAGCCGGACAGATCGCTGTCGTCTACCTCCTGTGCGGCGCCCTTGGCGCGTTCACCCGCAACCTCGTCGTCGAGATCGAGGAGCAGCGGGCCGCCGCCATCGACCAGGCCACCCAGATGGCCACCGCCAACGAACTGCTCGTCTCGCTCCACGCGCTCTCGCAGACCCTCCCCGCGTCGTTCGACCTGGGCGAGGTCGTGACCTCGATCCGCAACCGGCTGCGGGCGCTGCTCGAATTCAGCGTGCTCGTCGTGCTCGTCCGAGACGACGCGGCCGCCGGGTGGCGGGTCGAACTGGCCGAGGGCGTACGGATGCCCAACCGGCTCACCGACGCCGAACTCCCCCGCCCGATCCGCCGGGCGAGCACCGCGCCGAAAGCCATCGTCGTCGACGATCGCCTCGTCGACTCGGACGAAGACGGGTTCGGCGCACTCGCCCGCAGCGGCTTGTACACCGCGCTGCGCACACGCGGTTCGCTCGTCGGTCTGGTCGCGCTCGAACACGTGCCCGCGCACGCGTACCGGCCCGAAGACGCGGACCTGCTCGACAGCTTGTCGAGTCTGCTCGCGTTGTCGATCGACAACGCCCGTTGGTTCGGACGCATCCGTACCATCGGCGCCGAGACGGAACGGGCCCGTATCGCCCGCGAACTCCACGACCGCATCGCGCAGTCGCTCGCGTACGTCACGTTCGAACTCGAGCGGCTCACGAACGCGCCGGGCGAGAAGCGCGAAGAACTGACCGCACTGCACGACGTCGTGCGCGGCATTGTCCGCGAGCTGCGCGAGACGATCTACCAACTCCGCGCCAACGTGAGCGAAGACGTCGACCTCGTCACCGTCGCCGCCGACTACCTCGTGCGCTGGGCCGAGCGCACCGGGATCCGGGTGATTTGGACCCCGGCGACCGACGACCGGCTCCCCTACCGGGTCGAGCAGGAACTGTGGCGCATCCTCCAGGAGGCGGTCGCCAACGTGGAGCGACACGCATCCGCGAACCAGGTCCTCGTGGCCTGGGAGGTCCAGCGCGAGAATGCGAGGCTCGTCATTTCCGACGACGGGCGTGGTTTTGACCCGAATCGGGTCGGGGGCGATCACTATGGCCTTGTGGGGATGCAGGAACGTGCCGATGCGATTGGTGCGAGGTTCCGCGTCGAGAGCCGGCCGGGCAACGGGACGCGTGTGATCGTCGACGTCGAGCTCACTCGAGTGCCGACGGATGGATTGGAGAGAAGAAGCGCATGAGCACCCAGGTACTACTGGCCGACGACCATCAGCTCCTCCGGCAGGCGCTGCGCCGCGCGTTCGAGGAAGCGGGGCTGACGGTCGTGGGTGAAGCAGCCGACGGCGCCGAAGCGGTGCGCCTCGCGACCGAACTGAAGCCCGACGTCGTCGTCATGGACGTGACGATGCCCGTCCTCGACGGAGTCGAGGCAACCCGCCGCCTGCACGCGGTGCTGCCCGACCTGCCCATCGTCGTTCTCACCATGCACGGCGAGGACGCCCTGCGCCGCGAAGCGATCGAAGCCGGTGCGTCGGGATTCCTGACCAAAGACGTGTCGATGCAGGAAGTCGTGAAAACCGTCCTGGAAGCGGCGGGGGGCGATGTGGCGCTGTCGCCCGAGTTGGCCTCGACGATCCTCGACGAGATGCGCACCCCGGCCGAGAAGCCGGCCTCGCCGCTCACGAAGCGCGAGGAGGAAGTCCTCCAGCTCATTGCCGACGGCTGCTCCACGACCGAGGTCGCCAAGCAGCTCTTCATCAGTGGCAAGACCGTGAAAAACCACCTCGCGTCGATCTACGAGAAACTCGACGCACGCGACCGGACCCAGGCGGTGCTTTCCGCGGTGCGGATCGGCATCGTCCGCCTTCGCTAGAACCCCCTGGAAACGGGGCGGAAGGGCCCCACGGGCATTCCGAATGAGTCCGCCGACCTATTTCGGCGCTATGCCCCCGAATGCCATCCTGGGCGGAACCGCGGGGGGATGGGGCCCCCGGGTCATCTACGACCGCAGGGGGTCACCAAGCAATGATCAACTCTTACAAGATGCTCAAGACCTGGATCGTGGCTCGCACGTCGAGCACCGAGCGGGGCGCCACGATGGTGGAATACGCGCTCATGGTTGCGCTCATCGCGATTGTCGTCGCTCTGGCGGCGTTCGCGCTCGGTAACGCCATCGGCGACCGCTTCACCGACTCCAGCAAATGCGTGCAAACGCCCGGTGGTGCCGACTGCGCGCCGTAAGCATCGCAAGCGAACTGTAACGAGAGTGGCCGCCGGCTCAGCCGGCGGCCACTCTCTTGTTCGTACGCGGTTGCTTTCGTCGGCCGCTCTCGTGAGGAGCCGCGCGTATACGTGTTCCGTCAGGCAGGAGTAACTCCGGAACGCCGCAAGGTTGGCTACAGCGTCAGGACCGATATCAGGTTGCTGTAACCGTCAGTCCACGCCTCTACCCCGTCGCGGCGCCCGGCAATGTCCCACTCTGGAGTGTCGAGCAGCGGTGCGAGCGACGCGGCGTCCTTCGTGACGACGACCCACTTCGACGCTTCCTTGTGATCACGGGCCTGCTCGTCGGCACTGGCGCTGTCGTACATCGCTGCCGTTGCCAGATCCAGTTCGTCGGCGATGGCACCGATCACGGGCTCGAGGTCGAGGTACTTGTTGGAGAAGTGGATGACCAAGAAGCCGCCGTCGTCCAGATGGTCGAAATACGTGGTGAATGCTTCCCGGGTGAGGAGGTGGACCGGAATCGCGTCCGACGTGAATGCATCGACGACGATCGTTCCGAATTCGTCACGTTGTCGCTCGAGTGAAAGTCGCCCGTCGCCCAACTCGACATCGATCGGTCCTGGCGCGCCGCTGAGATAAGTGAATTGGTTTTCGTCGAGCGCGAGGTCTGCGATCGCGGGGTCGATCTCGAAGAACGTGAAACTGCGGTCCGGCGTCGAGTACGCCGCCAGGCCACCTGCGCCAAGTCCGATCACCCCGACGTGTTCGAGGCGAGCGTCCTCGTCGTACGCAGTGAAGAATCGGCCAACCGGGCCGGTTCGCGTGTAGTACGTCACGGGCTCGCGCGCTCGTCTGGGATCGAGCCACTGACCGCCGTGCAGGGTCGTCCCGTGCCGCAGAGCCCGGAACCCGCCGTGGTCCAGGTCGTCGACTGCAAACGGGCCGTAGAACGTGCGATCGGTGTAGCGGCTCGCGACCATGTCCGAGGTGGGGCCTGCTACGGCGATCGCGGCGATGAGAACGCCGCCGATAATGGGCTTCGGCCGGAACCCGAACATGACGGCGAGCGCGAGCAGAACAGACAGGGCACGGAAAGACTCGTCGCCAGACGTGAACGCGAGCGCGACGATCGTCGCGACGACGAAGGCCTCGCCGATCCGGATGCGCCGGCCTGCGGGCACGCTTTTCGCCACCAGGACCGCCGCCACTCCGAGGACGAGTGCGTATTCGACTACGACGGGAAAGAGCACGGGCGCGACGAGAGCGTTGAAGGCGCCACCGAGCACCCCACCCAGCGAAGTGCACAAGAAGAATTCCGTGAGCCGCGACGTCGTCGGGCGATGTGCGGCCAAACGGCCGTGGAACGCGAGCGCGGCGCTCGCGAGCAGCGCGAGATGCAAGAGCAGCGCCGCCCGTATTGCCGGGTCGATCACGAAGGAAACGGCTGCGGTCGCGGCGATCGCCAGGAACGCGATGTCGACCGCCGCGACGTTGAGGTGGCGGGTGCCGAACGCAACGATGTACGTCACGAGGTAGATCGCGAGCGGAATCACCCAGAAGAGTGGTATCGATGCGACGTCGGTCGTGATGTGGGTTGTGACACCAACCATGAGACTCGACGGGATGAACGCCCACCCGATCCACGTCAGTCGCTCCCGCCAGACGCGGTCGCGTGGGCTCTCTTCGACCGCTTCTTGTGGGGCAGGTAGGGGGGCTGTGCGGCGGTCGGGCCGGACAATCACGACCAGAGTGAACATCGCGAACGCGAACAACCCGTATCCGAGCGCCCACGCACGTGCCTGCTCGTCGAGCGACCAGAGGGGCTCGACCACCAACGGATACGTGAGCAACCCGAGCAGGCTGCCCGCGTTCGACGCGGCGTAGAGGAAGTACGGATCAGCCGCTCGCGGGTGATCGCTCAAGGAGAACCAACGCTGGACGAGCGGGCTGATCGCGGACAGGGCCAGGTACGGCACCCCCACGGTCACTGCGAACACACCGATGAGCCAGAGCGACGGACTCGTCGATGCCGGCGGCGCCCAGCGGTCGCCGATGTCGATTGGAAGCGTGAGCGCCGCGAGCGCGACGAGACCGAGATGAATCCCAACTTGCGCACGGGGTCCGAGCTTCGTCGTGGTCAGGTGCGTCAATGCGTAGCCCGCGAGCAACCCGAGCTGGAAGAAGACGAGCGACGTATTCCAGACCGCCGCGCTTCCGCCCAGCCGCGGCAGCACCATGCGGGTTGCCATCGGTTGTACGGAGAAGACGAGCCACGCCGCGAAGAAGCTGGCGAACGCCGCGACGCCGACCAAGACCAGGTTCCCGGTCGCTCGGCGCTCCTGCGCCGCACCGGGCACACCGGGTGGCGTTGTCAGGACGTCCATTGTCGTGCCTCTTGCCCGGCGCGTTACCCGTTTCTTGATGCCCGGGATGCTGAGCATCCCGGGCATCAAGAGGACGATGAAGAGCGACGGGAAGATGCACACGGCGAGCGGGAACAGCATCGTGACGGGTGCCCGTTGCGCTCGGGCCTGGGCTCGCTGCTGCCAACGAATCCGCATCTCGTCGGCCTGGCTCTTGAGAATGCGCGCGATGGAGATACCGAACCGATCAGCCTGGAGCATCGCGAGGATCCAGCCCGTCACGTCGTCGACCTGGACCCGCTCCTCGAGCGCCCGCAACGCGTCGGAGCGGCTGGCACCCATGCGCGTCTCCTGAAGCATGCGGCGCGTCTCGTCGGAGAGCGGTCCCGGGATCGCGGCTGAAGTGCGTTCGAGCGCCTGCTCGAAACCCAGCCCGGCCTCGACCGAGATGACCAGCAGGTCGAGCGTGTCGGCCAGGGCCTTCTCGATGGTCTTCTGGCGCTCCCTGATCCGAGCGTTCAGCGCGGCGTCCGGAGCCATGAACGCGAAGAAGGTCAGCCCGCCGATGAGAAGGAAACCAATGAGTCCGTCGATGCCGAGGACCACCCAAAACAGGACGTACCACAGCACGACCGATGCCGCACCCATCACCTTCACGGTCAGGAAGCGGTCGACCTCGAACCCGGCCGGGTTCCCCGCAAGTACTTCCTTACGCTTGATGTTCTGGATGTAACCCGCGGGAGTGAATCGATACGCAACGTGCAGCAGAAGCTTCGCGACGGGCGCAAAGACGCGTTCTCCGACCGGCTCGAGCATCTCCTGCTCGCGAACATTCGCCTTGCCGCCGTACTCGGCAACCGCGTTGATCGACCGCTCGACGGCCTTGCGAGACTCGACGGCGGTCGAAACCGACCAAGCTCCGAGGAGCACCGCGGCCGCGGCCAAGATGACGATCACAATGATCATGACGCTCCTAGGCCTCGATGTCGACGACGCGCCGGAGCCAGAACCATCCGACGATGTTCAGGATGATGCCGACGATCACGGCGATGATGCCGATTGTGTAATCGAAGAGAGTTTCGATGTACTCGGGTCGGACGAGCCAGAGAATGAGCGCCATCGCGGGCGCGAAGAGGCTGAGCACGACCGCGCTCAAACGGCCTTCGGCAGTCAACGCGTGAACTTCGCGGCGCAACCGTTCGCGTTGCGTCATCGTGTGCGACACGGTGTCGAGCAGCGACGAAAGGTTTCCACCGACCTCACGTTGGATGCGGATAGCCATGACCGTCCACGCGAGATCCCGGCTGTTCATTCGGTCGGCGACCTCGCCGAGCGCGTCTTCGACAGTTCGCCCGAGACGGACTTCGGTGAACACGCGCTGCAGCTCTGAGCGCATCGGTTCGGCGGTCTCCTGCGCGACCGTCTCCAAACCCTGCATCAGGGAAAAACCCGCACGAAGGGAACTTGCGAGAAGCGTCAACGTCGACGGCAGCAACGTATCGAACCGGGCGAGACGCTTGCGCGCTCGGTTCTGGACTACGACGATCGGGATGATCACGACGAAGAACGCAGCGATGAGCCCGGCGATGAGCCCAAAGACGATCGACAGGAAGAGAAACGCGAATATCGCGAAGGTAGGGACGTAGAACAGGAGCTCGCCGGCTCGCAGTGGCATGTCCGCTTGCTCGAGCAACGTCTCCAGACGAGCGAGAGCTCCAGTTCGTTGCCCGATCCGGCTGGCAATGTCGACGCCCTGCTGGACGACGTTGGTCTGCGGAGGCGCGATCGCACCCTGCCCGCCACCGACCGCGACGGCCTGCTGGATAGGTTCGTAGCCCGCCAAGCGGCGCTCGACCGTCGCTTGCCGACGACCGAACACGACGGCAACCGAGCCGACGAGCGCAGCGACCGCAAGCATGGTCGCTGCGACGATGACGAGCTTGCTCGCGTCGCTCCCGATGAACTGATCGGCCAGCGCGAACATCACCGCATCCCCACGACGCGGCGTGCGAAGGGCTCGAGCGAGAACAGTTCGGGTTCGAGGTGGATGCCGTGGTCCGCCAGCCGCTCCGAGAAGTGGGGGCGGATGCCCGTGCTCTTAAGCCGCCCAAGGACCCGACCGTCGGTGTCGACGCCCATGCCGTAGTCGAACACGTAGACGTCCTGCATGACGATCGTGTCGCCCTCCATGCCCATCACTTCGGACACGGTGGTGACCCGGCGGGAACCGTCGCGCATGCGGCTGAGGTGGACGATCAGGTCGAGGGCCGACGCCATCTGCTCGCGCACGGCCCGGATCGGGAGGTCCATGCCCGCCATCAGCGTCATGGTCTCGATACGGGAGAGCGTGTCACGGGGGCTGTTCGAGTGGATCGTGGTGAGCGAGCCGTCGTGACCGGTGTTCATGGCCTGGAGCATGTCCAAGGCTTCGCCGCCACGCGCTTCACCGACGATGATCCGGTCGGGCCGCATACGCAGGGAGTTGCGCACGAGATCGCGGATGCGCACTTCGCCGGCACCTTCGATGTTCGGCGGACGCGCTTCCATCGAACACACGTGGTCCTGGTGCAGGCGCAGTTCCTTCGCGTCTTCGATGGTGACGATGCGCTCTTCGTCGGGAATGAACTGCGACACGACGTTGAGGAGCGTGGTCTTCCCGGTACCCGTACCACCTGAGATGATGGTGTTCAGCCGACCGCGGACACACGCGTCGAGGAAGTGCGCGACTTGCGGCGACAGTGTTTGGAACGAGATGAGGTCGCCGACCGTGTACGGGTCCTTGGCGAACTTACGAATCGTCAGGAACGGTCCGCCCATGGCTACTGGGTGCACGACCGCGTTGACACGGGAACCGTCGGGAAGTCGAGCGTCGACCATCGGCGTGCTCTCGTCGATGCGGCGACCGACCGCAGACACGATTTTGTCGATCGTCCGGCGGAGGTGGCCTTCGTCGACGAATTCGACGTCGGTTCGCTCGAGGCGGCCGCGGCGTTCGATGAACACGTTCTTCGGGCCGTTGCACATGACTTCGGTGATGCCCGGGTCCTGGATCAGACGGTCGATCGGTCCGTAGCCGAGCGCGTCGTCGGTGATGTCCTGGATGAGCTGCGCCCGCTCGGCGGCCGACAGCGTGATGCCCTGCTCGGTCAGCGACGTGTGCACCGCTTCGTGTACAAGGCGGCGAAGTTCGTGCTCTTCGATCCCGTGGTCGGCGAGCATCGGTCCGATCTCGCCGATCACGAACTGGTGCACGCTCTGCCGCAGCTCGTCGAGCTGCGACGAGCGCGTCGATCCCGGCGTGCGCTGAAGATCCTGCCAGCGCGAATACTGCTGCGACATCGTGTCTGCCTCCCCCTGCGTTATTCGCTGCGACGCCAGGCGCGGCGTCGCGGCCCGTTCTCGTCCGTCTCGGCACGTTCCGCGCGCCCGAGTGCGTCAATCGTTTCCGCGAGGCGGCGAAGTGCCAGTGCCGCCGCCGACCGAGGTCGGTCGGCGACAACGGGCACTCCCCGGTTCACGGCCTGCGGTACCGAGATGTCGGATGGAATCCGGAACTCGGCGGTGACCCCCAACGCACGCTCTACATCGGCGATGTCGAGGTTGACGCGTGCATTCGCGCGGTTCAGCACGAGGCGCAACTTCGACCCGGCGATCGACAACAGGTCGAGGGTTTGCATCCCGACCTTCAAGTTCTTGATGCTCGGAATGTCCATGCTCGCGACTAGGAGGACATCGTCGGCCTCCTCGAGGAGCGCGAGCACGACGTCGTCGAAGTGCGGCGGCATGTCGATGATGACGAAGTCGAACATGGAGCGCAGCAATCGGACGATGGAAATCATGGTCTCAGGCCGGATTGCTTCGCCGGCCGACGGCTCGACCGGCGCGCACAGGACACGCAGCGATGTCGACTCGTGCGTGCCGAGCAGCGCGTCCATCAAATCGGGATCGGCCGAGTCGATCGTCTGGGCCGCATCTACGGTCGTGTGGACCGGCGGAACCCCGAGCAGCACGGCCACGTCGCCGAACTGCAGATCACAGTCGACGAGAACGACCCGGCCCGGGTGTTCCATCGCGAGCGCGACGGCGAGGTTCGTCGCCACCACGCTCTTACCGACGCCACCCTTGGTCGAAAAGGCCACGACGGCCCGACCCCGGGTCATGGGTTCGGAGACGGCCGCGCGGTTCGCAATCGCGGCGATGGCATCGCCGACGCGAGCGATCGCCTGGCGGATCGCAGACTCGCCGCTGTCGATCGTGACCGCGTCGCGAACGCCGATGCGCAGGGCCTGCTGCAACAACGGAAGCGTGAGTTCGTCGGCGAGCAACACGAGACCGACTTCGGGAAAGCCCCGGGAGATGCGCTGGGCCTGACCCAGGCCCGTGTCGGTAGCAAACGACGGACCGAGGAGCACAACGGTGGGTTCATCGGCCACGATCGAATGCACGACGTCTTCGATAGTGGTCAGTGGCGACGGTGCGATCCCCGCCAGTTCGATCGTCATACGCGTGCGGAACCGTTCGTCCGGTTCCACCGCAACGACATGAAATCGATTCGGCGCCGTATCGGGAGTCCCCATCGGCTGCGCTCCGATCATTGGTTCGCCCTAGCCCTGCTGCGCTTGAGCAAGGAGTTCGAGCGCCTCGCGGACCCTTGGGAGGTCCTGGTCGAACAGGTTGATCGCTTCCACAATCTCTTCGGGGCTCTGGAACGTCGTCACGTCGAACCCGTCAGGGTTGAGACTGAGGTACATGATGCCTTCCATGTTCGCGTGCGCGATCTGCTCGGCCTGACGAGGAGTGACCTCGAGGGTGAGCAAGCCGCGGCGCACGGTCTCGGCCGGCGTGTCGTCAGCTTCGTCGTCGCTGTTGATCTCGCCGTCGCCATTGGTGTCGGTGCTGTACGTCGGCTGCGTTTGCGTTCCGAGTTCGGTGGTCTGACCAACGGCCAGCACCTTGAGCCCGGGGAGCAAGAACGCCGTCGCCGTCGCAGTACCGCCACCCTGCTGGGCGAGGTCGCCGATCTCGACCGTGAGCAGCACGTTGATGGAGTCGCCCGGAAGTACGAACCCGGCGACACCGTGCGTCTCGTCGACGCTGATGGTGATCGCCTGCTTGCCGTCATCCACGAGGCCGTCGAAACCTTCGACTTCTCCCCGCGCGATGAACTGATCAGCCACGATCGGGAGTCCGGCCGGGATGTCGGCGGCCGCGACCAACGACTGGATCTGTCCGACCGTGTCCGGTGTGAGCCAGTCGTTTTCGACGTCGTCCTGGTCGAACATCCGCGTGTCGAACAGGTCGTCGACCGTGACCCCGCTCGTCGTGTCCGTCGTGTCGTCGCCGGCAGGAGCGGGAACAGGCGTGCCGCGCGCGATGTCGTTCGCCGCGACCAGTACCTCGACCGGTTCTTTGTCGTCTTCGGCCCGTTCGTCGGCTTTGTCGACGTACTGCCAGACGAGTACCCCGGCGAGTGCCGCCAACATCACGGCCGCGATCGCGGTGATTACACGCCAGTTACGCACTTAGCTCCCCCTTGCCCGCACCAAAGACGCCCGCCCGGTGCGCTTCGGAAATGACTCCGCTTCCATGCAGAGCAGCCCGCTGAAAGCCCGAAATGTGCTTCCTGCGGGGCCTACGCCTACAACGTACAGAACACACTCCGTGCACAACAAGTGGGCCATTCGGCCCCGTAGCGCGCGATAAATGGTACTAGGTGGAATCTCACGTGCAACAGGCCCAACAGGCCCGCCGGTGGCAACACGAGACACTCGAGTTGCAACCGCGTTCCGCGAGCCGGATTTCGCGCCCCGCGCGAAATCCGGCTCGCCGCGTAGTTCGGGATACTCAGGCCTCGGGTGCGGATTCCGCTTCGGGCGCGGATTCCGCTTCGGCCGCGGATTCCGCTTCGGGCGCGGATTCCGCTTCGGGCGCGTCGGGGGCCGGCGGTGCCGCAACCTCGGCGACGGGGGCCGCAGGCGGAGTCTCGGCCTCGCTGCCCTCGGCTGCCACTTCCCCGGCGGCCGCGGCCGCACCCTCGGGCGGGGCCGCCGGTGCACCCTCAGGTGCGCCGGCAGGCGCCTCGCCTTCGGCTCCGTGGTAGTCGGGGCCGATGTAGTTGCCCTGCTCGTCGTAGGCGTGCTCGCCGTAGAAGTCGCGGTACTCGGCTGCGACCTCGCCACCTTCGGCGGCCTGCTTGATCGACAGCGAGATGCGCCGGCGTTCGAGGTCGATGTCGATGATCTTCACCCACAACTCTTCGCCGGGTGTCACGACCTGCTCGGGGGCGTCGACGTGGTGCGCCGCCATCTCCGAGATGTGGACGAGACCCTCGATCCCTTCGCCGACCTGCACGAACGCGCCGAACGGCACGAGCTTCGTGACCCGGCCGTAGACCAGTTCGCCGACCTGGTGGCCGGTGGCGAACTCCTGCCACGGGTCCTGCTGGGTCGCCTTGAGCGAGAGTGAGATCCGCTCCCGGGAGAGGTCGACGTCGAGGACCTGGACCGTGACCTCGTCGCCCACCTGGACCACCGACGACGGGTGGTCGACGTGCTTCCAGGACAGCTCGGACACATGCACCAGGCCGTCCATGCCGCCGAGGTCGACGAAGGCGCCGAAGTTGACGACCGACGAGACCACACCGCTGCGGACTTCGCCCGGCTTGAGGTTCGTGAGGAACTCGTCGCGCTGTTCCCGCTGGGTTTCTTCGAGGTACGCCCGGCGGGAGAGGACGACGTTGTTACGGTTCTTGTCGAGCTCGATGATCTTGCACTCGAGCACCCGGCCCACGAAGGGGTGCAGGTCACGGACCCGCCGGAGGTCGACGAGGGAGGCGGGCAGGAAGCCCCGCAGGCCGATGTCGATGATGAGGCCGCCCTTGACCACTTCGATGACGGGCCCGGAAACCACGCCCTCGGCGGCCTTGACCGACTCGATGGTGCCCCACGCGCGCTCGTACTGCGCCCGCTTCTTCGAGAGGATCAGCCGGCCGTCCTTGTCTTCCTTCTGGAGGACAAGGGCTTCGATCTGTTCGCCCAGCGTGACGACCTCATGCGGGTCGACGTCGTTGCGAATCGAGAGTTCTTTCGAGGGAATGACGCCCTCGGACTTGTAGCCGATGTCGAGGAGCACCTCGTCGGAGTCGATCTTGACTACCTGACCGCTGACCAGATCGCCGTCGTCGAATGCGATGATCGTGCCGTCGATCGCATCGGAGAGCGACATCCCGTCCAGGTCGTCGAAGACGACCACGGTGTCCTCTTCTTCCGGCTCTTCCGGCTCTTCCGCCGCTTCCGGCTGCGGCGAGTCGCCGTCCTCGGGCTGAGGTGACTCGGCGCCGGTCGCCTCCTCGGATTCGCCTTCCTCGGGCGTAGGGGCTACGGCGGTCTCAGTTTGCTGGTCCAACAGATTGCCTTCGTCGTGGGATCGAGGCCGGCGTGGGCTCGGGATTGCAGAGCGCGCCAACCGGCCGCCCCGGCGGGACAGCCTGTCAAGGGTACAGCGCGGGGCAACGACCCGAAAGTTCGCGCCCGATCGACGCTAGATGCGCGTCGCGAGAAGCAGATGCTCGGGTTGGTCGACGCTCGGCGGGCGCGCCGCGTAGTCGCCGGGCGTGACCGAGTAGAGCGCATCGACTCGCAGGCCCGCAGCGTCGGCGAGCATCCGGAGTTCACGCGGCGTGAAGCATGTCGTCCAGAGATCGAAGGCGCGCTCCACGCCCCTCTCGTCACGAAGTGTCGCGAGTTCGTGGTTGACGCCGGTGCCGGCGTCGAAGGACTCGCCCGGCTCCAGGTGCCGGACGACGAAGTAGGGGTTGAACGCCGACAGCGCGAGCCGGCCGCCCGCTTTCAGGCACACGGCCATACCGGCGAGCGTCGCGGCTTCGTCCGGTCCTCCGCCGAGCAACCCGAACCCGCCCTGGCACAGACAGAGCACCGCGTCGAACTCCGCGCCAAAGGGCAGGGCGCGCACGTCGTGCACCTCGAACCGGGTGTTGGCGAGGCCCTCGGCCGCGGCCGCCGCGCGCGCGAGTTCGACGAAGTCGGGACTGAGGTCCACGCCGACGACGTCGACGCCCCGCCGGGCGAGCGCGAGCGAGTGTCGGCCGGGGCCGCAGCCCGCGTCGAGGACGCGCGTCGGCGCGTCGAGACCGAGCGCGTCGACGAGAAAGTCGATCTCCTGCTCCGTTCCCTTGGTGAAGGCGTTGCGCAGGTACGCGGGCCCGAGAAACGCGGCGAGCGGGTTGAACCAGCCGTCGGAAGACGCAGGTTGTTCGGGCGGCACTACTTCCTCCTGGGTCGGCTTGCGCTCCGCCTGCCATCGCCCGGGAGACGTCACGAGTTCGGACCGGCTCCGCTGACGCTCTACTTCGCGTCGGCCCAGGTCGAGCCGAAGCCGATGTCGACGGTGAGCGGCACGTTGAGTACGGCGGCGCTCTCCATGACTTCGCGAACGAGTGCTTCGGTGGTGCCGCGCTCGGCGAGCGGTACCTCGAGCACGAGTTCGTCGTGCACGGTGAGCAACATGCGGGACTCGGTCTTGGCCGCGTGTAACGCGCGACTCAGGTTGATCATCGCGATCTTGAAGATGTCGGCCGCCGAGCCCTGCACCGGCGCGTTCTGCGCCATGCGCTCCCCCATCTGGCGGATGCGAAAGTTGTCGGACGACAACTCGGGGAGCTGCCGCCGACGTCCGAACAGTGTCGTGGTGTATCCGCACGCCGTGGCCTCGCGGATGGTCTCCTTCATATAGGTTCGTACGCCGGGGAACGCTTCCCAGTACGCGTCGAGAATCTCCTTGGCCTGATCGGTCGGGATGTCAGCGCGCTGCGCGAGGCCGTACGCCTCCATCCCGTACGCGAGCCCGTAGTTGACGACCTTCGCGAACCGGCGCTGGAAGTCGGCGACCTTGGCTTCGTCGACGCCGAACACGCGCGCCGCGGTGGTGGTGTGGACGTCGGCGCCCCGTTCGAACGCGTCGATGAGGCCGGCATCGTTCGCGAGGTGGGCGAGGACGCGCAGTTCGATCTGCGAGTAGTCGGCCGTGAGCAGCCCACACCCGTCGGCGGCGATGAACGCCCGGCGTAGCTCCCGGCCTTCGGCCGTGCGCACCGGAACGTTCTGCAAGTTGGGCGACTCGCTCGAGATGCGGCCCGTCGTAGTTGCGATCTGGTTGAACGTCGCGTGGATACGGCCGTCGGCCTGCACCAGCGGCGGCAGCGCGTCGGCGTAGGTGCTGCGCAGCTTCTCCGCCTCTCGATAGCGCAGCAGCGACTCGACGATCGGATGCGACTCGGCCATCTTCTGGAGCGAGTCGGCGTCGGTCGAGGGGCCCGTCTTCGTCTTCTTCACGGGCGTGAGGCCGAGCTTGTCGAAGAGAATGCGACGGAGCTGCGGCGTCGAGTTCACGTTGAACGTCTCGCCCGCCTGGGCGTGGATCTCGGCTTCGGCCGCGCGGCACTGGTCGCCCAGTTCCCTGCCCAGCTTCGTGAGGAAGTCGACGTCGATGCGGATGCCGGCGTCTTCCATCTCGACGAGTACGGCGACGAGCGGCAGCTCGATTTGTTCGTACAGCTCGACCAGCTCGCGCGCCTGCAGTGACTCGAGCATCGTGTCGGCCAGACGTAACAGGATCGCGGCGCGCCGCCCGGTTTCGCTCGGCCCGGCGTCGCCGTCGAGGTCCAGGGTGCCCTCGACCTGATCGGGCGAGCGCAGCTCGATGCTCAGATAGCGCAGCGCGAGGTCTTCGAGCGTGTACCTCCCCTCCCCCGGGTCGAGGAGGTACGCCATGAGCGCGGTGTCGTGCGTGAGGAGTTCGGGAGCGAACGCGAGCCCGTGCATGAACTCCTTGGCCCGGTGCACGACCAACGTCGGCAACGCGACCAGCGCGTCGCGCACCGCGGAGTCGGCAAGGAGGTCGGC
>Ga0163153_10001599_pt1 | contig 35554 bp, 49 predicted proteins | sample OliLakLV19MP6IB1_FD_148629 | JGI IMG/M metagenome (GOLD analysis project Ga0163153, IMG submission 148629) | Freshwater microbial mat bacterial communities from Lake Vanda, McMurdo Dry Valleys, Antarctica - Oligotrophic Lake LV.19.MP6.IB-1 | ecosystem: Environmental > Aquatic > Freshwater >... | reverse complement strand
TTACCACGGTTCCTACTATTACTGGAGTATACAACTCAGGTACTGGGGCATTCACTATCACAGGTGCGGCTGCAGATGCTGGAGTCGCTGTATACTTCTATCTCGCACAGCCAATCATGGGTCTATGGACATTCGAAACTCCCAATATAAACAATGAAGTTCTTTGGGCATTCGATACAAGATACGCCTATGAGTTCACAAATGGAAGATGGGAACGCAAGGCAGCTGCACTTGCTGTAGGTGATTCGACTTGGACGGGCAATAATGCACAGTTCTTTTGGGGAACTAACTACCGAGCGGCCGGCCAGACATTTAATAATTTTTATGTAACTAACTACGTAGAAGCTGACGGGCTTAGATACTGGTCAAATCCGCCAGCCCCAGCAGTTCAAGAATGGGTTAAATTCACTGCGCTTCGCTTGAGAGGAGCAACACAGGTACTCGTAACATGCCGCATTGTTATTGGATATAAAGGGCGCTTGTTGTTGATGGCCACGAAAGAACGCGATACGGTAACCGGTGTAGTATCAAGCTTTCCTAATCGCATACGCATATCAGGCACTGATCCAGTAACTATAGCCAATCAAGCAACCGCGTTTGATACAACAGAGAAATTGCCTGCGTTTATTACTCTTCCAACATCAGAAGAGATTATATCTGTTGGGTTCATCAAAGATAGGCTTATAGTATATTGCGAAAACTCAACGTGGCTTCTTGGCTTTACAGGGAATGACTTAGAGCCATTCAAGATAGCCCAACTAAATAATGAACTCGGCGTAGAAAGCCAGTTCTCAGTTGTTGAATTTGACCGTGCGGCAATCGGTGTAGGTAACGTCGGAATCCATGCTACAAATGGCGTCAACGTGACCCGTATAGACGAAAAGATCAATAGCGAAGTATTCACGATACGTAATACTGACGATGGAGTTATGCGTGTCCAAGGGATTCGAGACTATCAAAAGAATCTCATTCTATGGAGTTTCCCAACCGTAACATCGATAGATGTATGGCCAGACAAAGTCCTTGTTTACAACAAAGACTCAGGGGCTTGGTCATTCTATGATGACTCTATAACTGCATTTGGATTCTTCCAGGACAATCGCGATCTTCAATGGCAAGATTTAAATTTACCATGGGCCGATGCTAACTTTGCTTGGCAAGATGCCGCAGTACAAGAAGGATATCGCCTCATTGCAGCAGGTAATCAACAAGGCTACGTTATGCTCATGTCCGAGGTTAATACACTCGCACAGGCCTTATTCATCACAAATATAAACAACGCTAACCCATTATTGCCTATACTTAGAGTGCTCAATCATAATCTAAAAGATGCATCATATATCTTGATAGATAATTGCCTACCAGCAGGCTTGAACATTAACGGTCGCATCTACCAGGTGTTACGCATTGATGCGAATACTTTTTCAATTGCCAATCTGTTGGGTGCTGCAGGAGTATATATCGGGGGAGGCACCATTCAGCTTGTCCCCAACATCTCTATGCTATCCAAACAATACAATTTCTTCCAAGGCAATGACCGCAATGTGGCCATATCTGAGGTAGATCTACAGATAGAACGCGGTACTCCAAATGGCACGATAACAGTAGACTACTTTACCGACTCGTCCAACGCATCATTGGTTGCTGATGGGCAAGCCTCAGGAGCTATCCTAGGAACCAATCTATTGGATCTTGGACCCTATGCTTCTGTCCCCTATGAAGCAACGCAGGCACGACTCTGGCATGCAGTCTATATGCAGGCAGAAGGTTCATATATACAGATATATATCTACTTCAATGGCACACAAATGCTAGATCAAGCAAGCGTGTTCAGTTCATTTACTTTGCATAGTATGTTGTTTGTTGCATCGCCAACTTCAGCTCGGGTACAATAAAAGAAACGAAAGGGACTCTATGAAAAGATTGTTGATCATGTTGATAAGTGTAGAGGCATGTGCCATGGATACAGAGAATCAACTTACCTCAAATAAACCATCTTCGACTGAGATCATCAGCCAGATATCGTCACTTCTCATTAAATACGATCAAACAGGCAAGGCCGATGACGATCGGTTTCAGGCCTTGGTAGTATCATACTTTAAGCGAGAAAGTCTCGAGATACAGCACGAAATAGAGCCGCACCTCAAAGAAAAACTACGCAACTCAGACTCAGATATCCGACGAATACTCATTGACGATGACGAAAAGGCGCTAAAGATATTGATCCACAGGCTTATTACTGAGTCTGTAGAAGATGCCTTCAAGGGCAAGAACGATCAGTTTGCTGAGCTGAAAGAATTGGCTGATACCAGGCTCAAGAAGGCTAGGCTTGCACTCATAGGTACGATAGCTACGGGAGCAATTGGCGTTCTAGGTACATTCCTCGGGGTGTATTTTGGCCGTGGCTAATCGATTATGTATTCAAGTACTACTTGAACTTTATCGAAGGCATTGAAGATTCCTACGGTGGTTATAATTACTTGTGTTTGTGTAATTCTGTATCGAGCTATATTAGCACCATCATAAAAGTTGAGTGAAAATGATAGTAATGATGTTGAGCTTGTTGCAATAACTCGATGGTTAACAAAGGTAACTTTATTATCGAATACCACGCCGAAATCAGCAAGATTAACCACAGTTGTGCCGTTATTTACGAGACCTGGCATATCAAAGGCAACGCGCACACTAGATCTTAAGGCATTTGCGGGGTCTGCAGGATTGGGAAAGTATTGTTGACCAGATATAGACTTGGTCTTTCCATACTGGCCACTGTCTTTAAGATTTAAATTACTAAGTATATCGTTCGTAGTAAGATATAATTGTACCAGGAACTCTTTGAATTCTTCTGAATCAGTCTCCAATTCCCTGATCTGAGTAGGGTCATATGATTGGGTTAGTGAAAGCAATGTACTGTTGTTTATTTCCATGATTTTCCTTTATATTGCACAGTGACCAATTTTAGGGATAGTATAATAACAAGATAGCAAAAAAGGACTATGATGGCATTCAATTTCAATCCGAATCAGCCCCTTATGGACTTCCAAAACCAACAGCAGCAAAATCTCATGCAGGGTGCTTTCAGTGGTGGCGAACAACAATATCAGCCCCAACAGCAAGCAGCAGCAGCGCCTGTGTCGAAGTTTCAGAAGTTCATGAATGTGCTTGGAGGAGTGGGCACTGGTGCAGCAGCTGGCGGAGGTATGGGAGGGCCTATGGGAGCAGCCATTGGAGCACTTGGCGGAGCAATAGGACCTATATCCAATATCATTCAGCAGCGCTCTCAGGCAAAGGCTATGAGGAAAGAGTTTGGGACTCCAGAAGAGCAGATGATGAACAAGATTCAAGAAGCAATGCTCATGCAAACAATGCAACAACAGAATCCAAACCAACAAGTGTATCAAACGCCTACTCGCAACAAGACACAAGAGGGCATGCAGATGGCTATGATTCCTCGTCTTATGCAAGATCTCTATGGCGGCCAAACATCATTCCAACCAATAGCCGCTGAGGCTCGACGACAGTTCAATGAAGATACTGTTCCGCGGCTTATAGCGCGTGGCTCAGCTGATGGGCTGACTAGTTCAGTTGAAAAAGGTATTACAGCAGGCTCACGACAGCTTGAAAGCGAGCTTGCTGGCCAAGGTGCTAAGTTCCAACAAGAACAAGAAATGGCGCGGCAACGAATACTTCCACAACTTATGCAGCTCGGTCTATCTCCATCGTTTGAGAATATGATTGGCGATGAAGGCACACTCAATTCTCCTCAAACACTAGAAAATATGGGTATGGATTGGGGGAACAAGGGCTTCAATAAGGTACAAGATTGGCTAGGTGGCCCCCAGGAGGCTGCTCCTGTCAGCGACAATATTCGCGCTACCTTTAAAGCCAATCCAGGATTCAGGAAGATGTACAACACCATGGATCCGCAACAGAAAGAACAGTATAGTTCTATTGCTGATCGCGCAGTGAAGCCGAAGCTATTTGGCCAGTTATCGTCTCCTGAGTCTGTACGCATTATGCATTCGCTACTAAGCAGCGCTTCGCCGCTCGTTACATCGCTTGCGACTCGCATTGATAAGATGCCAGACCTCATGAAATTATCACAGGCATTCCAAGACAGGGACACTCCTGAGATATTTAGGTTGAGCCAACTATACAAGATGAATACCAGTACCAAGAAAAGCTCTAGCCGTAAAAAATCTAGTCGCAGGAGGAAATAATGGCAATCAATATGGGTCAAGCATTCTCCCAGGCGCAGGGCGTAGGGAATTTCCTTGGGCAAGTATCACCATTCATACAGCAGATGAGGGCAGAGTATAATAAGCAACCTGATGAGCCTGCCTATGGACCAATTGATAATCCAGCTAAATACACGGAGGCTAATGCTCGGGGCTATTATCCTCAATTCCCTGTACCACTCAACCCAGGCCAACCAGCCCCTGCTGTACCCCAGATGCATCAATCAATGGACCAAGGATTGTATCAAGCGATAATGTCCGGCAGGCAACCTTGGGCAGAAGCCAATCAGCCTCAAGGTGTCCAGAAAACTGGATTGTCGGCAGGATTGCCTACAGGTTCTCCCTATGATCTCAATCGCATATTGCAATCGCTCGGCAACCCTGAATCCGCATTCCCATCAGGTCAAGAGCAAGGATTGGCCGGCGCTACATTACAGAGTGGTGGTCTTGATAAATTATTAGGACAAATGGGCGGCCAACCGGATATGTTTAGCGGATTGAGTGGGCTTGGTAATTCTCAGGGGGCACCGAATGCAACTCCTGCAGGTAAAGACGATAAGGCTATTCAAGGCACGTTGCCATGGCTTGTAGATGGAGCACTTGCTGCTTCGGGGTCGGTAATTGGTGGCGCATCAATGTTCACTCCTCTGGCTCCAGTGGCTCCATTAGTCGGAATGGGTGTTCAAGGACTAGCTAATATGGGTCGCCAAAAGATGATGGATGCATACGGCACCTACCAACCTAAAAAGGGATATTAATGGCAACAAGATTCGGCACAAGTAATTTAAATGACATGCTCAATCAGATGCTCGCCCAGCAGATGGGACAATCTTTGGGTAGAGAAGTAAGGCACATTCCAGAAACAGGGATCATGTCTGACCTTATTGGTGGACTTGGCCCCGTACTTGGTAACGCGCTTCAAGGCCAAGGACAGCGCATGCAGACAACAGCTGGGTATGAAGGACTTGGTATTAATCCAGAGGTTGCAAGCCAGATGGGTTATCTGCCTGAAGATCAACAAAAACAAGCTCTTGATCGGTTCTTGCAGGAACAATCCTTAGGCCAAAAGCAAGCCAACCAAACCCAACAATTAGAAGGCATGCTTGGTATGGCTGGACAAGCAGGTACGTCCGAGAACATGACACCTGAAGAGTTGTCTTATATTCAGGCAGTGGGTCCAAAGGGAGTGATGGACGTGCGCAATGCGCGTTTAAAAGATCGCAAGCAACAGTCGCTGGATGAAAAGGATGTTAGAGCAATTATTGCCCCAGATGTGGAATTGCACAAGACTGGCCGAGAAGGCATGCATCGCATTAAGCGGTTAAAAGAATTAGAAACAGAAGGAGTTATGGGTCCCGGTCGGGCCAAGCTCAATGAATCATTGGGAGCATTGCCATATATTGGTGGAATATTTACTGGGAGAATTGACAGTACCTCCCAGGAGTTCGCAAAGATTGTTCAGGAATTTCAACGTGGGATGAAGCAAGTATATGGTGGTCGCATTACAAATTCAGAATTAACAGAGTTCATGAAATCGGTGCCTACGCTAATGAACGACAAGGCTGGTCGCGAAAGAATTTACAAAAACATGGAATACATGTATCGCGGCATGGAGTTACCACTAGAGCTAAAGCAGGGGATCATCCAAAAAAATGGTGGCCGCGTTCCAGCAGACGTTGATGCACAAGTTGAAATGAAAATGGGTAAAAAGCTGGATCAATACGCAGAAAAATTCAATTGGGGAAGCCCAAAGAAAGAAGATTATATAAGGACTGTTGGCGGCAAGCAGGTGATGCTTGCAAGTAAGCTCCGAGAAGGTCAAGTTGCTACCAATAACAAGACAGGCGAAAAGGTTGTCGTACGCGGCGGCGAATGGGTAAAACTATGAATAAATTAGGGCAATCTATCTCTGAAATGGAATACACACTTGATGAAACTCCTGAGCCTTGGAGCAGGCAAACTGAGGGGTGGGGTGAAACAGTTGGGCGTAATGTTATTCGTGCTGGATCAAATATTGCCTCAATGGCAGGCATTCCCCAGGATATTGCCACGTTTGTGTCCAATACAGCAAGGCGAGCGGGCCGGCCGAAGTTGCTTGAGCCTGACGAAGAAACATTCAATAAATCAATTGCTAAAGAGACTCCACGGTATCAAGAGTTAGTCCGTCAAGAACGCAAAGAACTTGATACGATTCCTGGTAGGCGGCAGGCAACAGAATCGGCATTCGATACTTCAAAGAATGCTCTTCCATTGCTCCCAACAGGACAAGAGATTAAAGACTCGATTGGCCACCCATTTCCTAAGGACTATCTAAAGGCAGAAGGCATGGGCGAAGAGCTCATTGATCGTATGTCGTACGATGTGCCATTGGCTACTTTAGCAGCTCTTTCAGGTGGATGGGCATCGGCTGGTCCGGTTGTGGCTAAAGCTGCACTAGGTAATGTAGCTCAACAAACAACAAAAGAGCTTGGTGGCGGCCCTATCGCAGAACTCATCGCGGGACTCGCTGCTGCTTCCTCGTATGATTTGCGAAAAGGGTTTGGCACACAAGAGGTGAGAAAGGGGATTGATATCACTCAAAAGCCAAAGCTAGAATTGCATCTTAAGGGTACCGAGCAGGCACTGCGTGATCAAGTGAAGCTGGCGGGTAAGGAAATTGATGTGCCCACTAAGGATCTCGCATTAGCTCTTAGACCCGAACGGAAAAGGCTTGAAGGTCAAGCAAGTAGGCTATCCCAGGCCGATAAGGCCATTGCGCTCGAAGAATTAACTAATATAGATAATTTGAGCAAAACTCGAGTCCCTAAAACAACGCTTTATGATTTTACGGATCGTGCCATTGTTCCTGAAGAGCTCGGCACAGCAAACCTTAATAAACTTATTCGTCAAAAGGTTCATCTCAATGGTCGCATCAGATCGACAAAGCTTACTAATCCTGTTGAGTCTGATTATTATATGCGCATGGTCGGAGCTATCAATGAAACGATTCAGGAATTCCCAAATCAGTTTGTTAAAGATTCAGTCGAATATAAAGATGCTGCGAATGTACTGAAAAAGTTCAACTCAGCAGAGCATATCACTAAGTCTCTGGGCAAATTTGAAGAGGCAGATGGGTTCTTTAAGGAGCTGTTAAAGTCAGGGGCTAATTTTATTAAAGACCCGACACTGAAAGGACTGTTGGGGATAACTGCAGGTACTGGAGCAAAGGTAATTACCAATCTGGTAGCTAATATGGACAATCGCACAATGAGGCTTATTTGGGATGTCCCAGAAGCACAAACCTACTTGAAGAATATTATTAACTCTTCGTTAACCAAGAATAGGCAGAATTTGATTAGGCATTCAGTCAGTCTAGACAGGCTATTTATCGAGCATGCAAAGGGAGGCAAAGGCTCCAAGTATACTGACGCGAGTGAGTATACGTTAGATTAGCATTAGTCGTCGTAATTGAAGTCTTCCTCTATATAGCAGTCTTTCTCTGAATGGGAGCCTTTCTCTAAATCCATGTAAATTCCGAAATACCCAAAAATGCAGACCGTCCATACAATGCCTGTAATGGAGCACCACCCGAAGAAGTAAGCAGATAGGAACATAGATAATATTACCCGGTAGAACATTTCTTAACCTTTATGTTTGATTTTAGGCGCATAATTGCGCATTTTGTGCTGCACTGCTTCCATAATATATTGCTTAATACTCTTACCTTCACTTGCGGCGGCTACCTTTAATAGAAGGTGATCTTCTTGATTAAGTTTAAAGCAAACTTGCTTGGCATCTAGCATCTTTCGGGCTCCTTTTTTTGCATATACTTTAGACTACTATAAATACATATAAACTGTCAATGAATTAATATCAATCATCATACTGCACATGGTACCCTTATATCGAATAAATTATTCTCATTAATTAAGGACCAGTAACATGGCAACACAAAAACCGCTCGTAAGGTTAGCCAAGGGGTATCTCAATGCTTCCCAGGGCTTCCCTTTCATGCAACCAGTTATCATAAGTGACGTAGCTCCAGGCAATTCTGATGCGGCTAACCCTGGTCAGATATGGCTCAATAAAATTACCAATCTCGGTTATATCCTTATCTCAGAAACATTTGGTGTTTATACTTGGGCATCACTTGGCGGCACAACATTTGCTGGGCTTAACCTTACGGTGAACCCGGGTCCGACCGATTTGACAGGGCAATTCCAAGTTCACTCCAACGTAAACGCGGCTGGCGCACTTCTACTTGAAGCTACAGGTGGACTGCTTGCTCGTCTAGTTGTCTCCAATACTCTCGGTAATGGTGTTGATGCTATTGAGATAACCGCAAATTCGGGTGGTATCGACGTAACGAGTGCTCTTGATATAGCAATGAACCCTGGCGCAGACTTTGTTGTAACCGCTGGTAATGATATTAACTTCGTAGCAGCTGGCAACATTAGTTTCAATCCAGGATTAGCTACCAATATTACCGTAGCTGCAGGCGATCTTACTCTTGGTGCTACCACGGGTTCTGTGGTCGTCACCAGTGGGGAAGCTGTTGGTGATGCTATCCAATTGACTACTGCTGCTGGTGGTGGTATCGATATCAATGCTGGTACAGCTGGCATGACGATTGACTCTACTGGCGTACTTTCAATTGATAGTGCAGGCGCAACGAATCTTACCGCGACGGGCGCATTCGATGTTACTGTGCAGTCAACTGCTGGTTCTATACTTATCAATGCTGGCGAAGCTGTTTCTGACGCTATTAACGTAGATTCAACTGGTGGGTTTGACCTTGATGCAGCTCTTCAGATCAATCTGACCTCAACTCAGAATGCAGCTACTGCAATTTCCCTTAATGCTTCAGCGGGTGCTATTGAGCTCCAGGCTCAAGGCGCAGCTGGCGAAGACATTGTCCTTAATAACGTCGCAGGCTCAGTTAACTTGGTTGCAGGTGAAGCTGTTGCTAATGCCCTACGCTTTGCTGCTTCAGCTGGCGGTATTGATGTAGATGCAGCCCTTCAGATCAACATAGCCTCTGCTCAAGCAGCAGCAGCTGACTCAGTTCGTATCGTAGCCTCAGCTGCCAATGGCGGTATGGATATTGATGCGGGCACGGGTGGTATCACTATCGACAGTACTGGCGTGCTTTCTCTTGACGCGGCTGGTGCAACTAACCTAACAGCAACCGGTGCATTTGACGTAACCGTCAATTCTACCGCTGGGTCTGTGGTGATCACGGGCGCGGAAGCGGTCGTTGATGCAATTCAGCTCAATGCGCTCACCGCACTTGGTGGTATAGATGTTAATGCAGGAACAGGCGGTATGACCGTTGATTCAGCAGGCCTATTATCCCTTGATGCGAACGCAGCTTCTAACTTAACCGTTACTGGCGCATTTGATCTTACGGTCAATTCTACTCTTGGTCGCTTGGTTCTCAACTCTGAACAAGCGGCAGCTGATGCGTTACGAGTAGTCAGCGCAGCTGGTGGACTTGATGCTAATGTAGCCCTACAAATGAACCTGGATTCAAGCGAAGCAGCAATCAATGCAGTACGCATCGTAGCGAGCAATGCTGGCGGCGGTATTGATATTGATGCAGGGACAACTGGGATTACGATTGACTCTACTGGCGTTCTTTCACTTGATGCGGCTGGTGCAACGAATCTTACCGCGACGGGCGTATTTGATCTTACGGTCAATTCTACCGCTGGGTCAGTGATACTTAATGGTGGGGAAGCAGTTCTTGATGCTATCCAATTGACTACTGCTGCTGGCGGCGGTATCGATATCAATGCTGGTACAGCTGGCATGACGATTGACTCTACTGGTGTTCTTTCACTTGATGCGGCTGGTAATACCAACCTGACCACAACAGGTGCGTTCACTATGCTTGTGGCCTCAACGGCTGGGGCAACGACCGTTTCCTCTGCTAAGGCAGCAGATAATGCAGCAGTTCTTGTATCTGCAAGTGCAGCCGATGGCGGCATAACCCTTGATGCTGGTGTTGTTCCCGGTGTCCGCTTGACCAATGGCACCCAAACAGTTCAATTCTTGGTTGGTACAGGAGCTCCAGTTGGAGTTGCTGCGCTCCAAGGCTCAATCTTTTTAAACGTTGCAGGAACGGGCGCAGATAGTCTCTACGTCAATACCGACGGTGGCACCACATGGAGTGCTAGATAAATTCATCTATTCTCCTTCGGCCAGTGGATGTGACTGGCCGAATACCAAAGACGGATATTATGAATATTGAATCAGAAACAATACAATCCAACGAATATCAAGGAGAGTAGTAATGAGCGTTTCAGTACAGGCATTATTCATGCCCCTCGCAAGTCTACCAGCAGCAAGCATCGTAGCCGGTTATACGGCTATCCAGGGTGAATTCTCTCATCCAATTAGATCAATACAGATATACAACGATACAGATGCGGCCGTGATCGTCTCATTTGATGGTACAACTGATCACTTCTTTTACCCATCCAAGTTTGGTAACATCTTAGATATTAGCGCTAATCGTGAAGGCGTATCAGACCAATTCTTTATTGCAGGCAACTTCGGAGTGTACGTTAAACAATCTGGAGTTCCAACAACGGGGCTTGTGTGGGTATCTGCCTACTATGGAAAGGGTGAATAATGTCACAATTACTAAGCACTTCCAGTGCGATTGCTCCAGGCAGCGCAGTCATAGAGATCACAGGGAATACTGGCGGAGCGGTTCCGCCTGATGGCGTTGGCAATATAAATATAGTTGGGGCTGTTGATAGTTTTGTTACGGTTACTGGTGATCCAGGAACCAACACGCTAGAGATATCGCTTCTCAATCAACTCGTAGCAGTAGTGCAAACGACTGATGCCACGCCATTGATCGTAACAGCATTAGACTTTCCGCTAACTGTTGGCCGTGCCGTTAATATTTCTTATGAAATCGTCGCGGCTGTATCTGATTACTCTCAAATGTATGCTGGCACGCTCGGACAATCTGCATCGCGTGACACTGGTGGAGTAAGCACTCTACAGCCAGGGTTTTTTAATAACTTTATCGAAGGCATTGCTGGCTTGCCCAGTACTACTTGTGTCCTGGTAGGGAATACAGTTAGGTTCCAAGTTACTGGCGTTGCAGCTACCACGATCAATTGGAAAATAGTTCTACAATTTTTATCGATTTAAGGAGCTACTATGCCTCAAATAGGATTTCGGCAACAAGGCGACCATAGAATGGTCTATGCAGAAGGCGAAGTAGGTTCTGGTTCGGCGGCATTAGGCTGGGATGAAACAACCAATTATTGGTGTATCAATGTTGGTACTGCATTCAATGAGATTCCGGTTTTTGCAGATGCACAGCTTGTTATTGACCCCGAGAGCGGTATAAGGATCCAAGCCCATACAGGGCTTCTTTCATTGGCCGCAGAAACAAACTTTTCTGCGTCTGCTTTCACCGGGAATATTATCTTTGAAGCGGCTACTACTGTATTAATCGAGGCCGGTGCCGGGGATCTAACGCTTGCATCAACAGCTGCAGACGTTCACATTGATGGTGTAGATACGTTTGTAAGTTCGCTTGCAGCTGGGGGTCTTGTATCGGCAACCGCTGGCACAGGTCTTTTGACAGTAGGAGCAACGCCTGTAGGGATAGCGAGCTATTTTAGCGCATTTAAGTCAAGCACGACGAATAATGTCACGGGTAATGGTACTACTGCAGTTGTTGTATTTGATACAGCGCCAACTAATCCTGGAGGTTCATACAATACAGCAACGGGTGTCTACACAGCAGCTGCTACTGGGTTATATACATTCTTTGCCAGCGTAACTTTGACCAATATAGCTGTGACTCACACCGGGATGGAGTTAGCATTTACTGGTTCCGTTGAAGGTATGAACACTTCCACAATAAACCCTGGAGTTGTGTTTTCTCCACTGCTTAGTAGCTCTTTGAGTCAACCAATGAGCACGATTATACGAATGACTGCGGGTGATACGATGTCAATTTCGGTCACCGTATCTGGCTCGACTTTGACGGTTGGTGCTTATGGAGCAGCTCTCCCTGGATATATAACTTGGTTTAGAGGATCTCGCATAGCTTAGGAGTTAACATGGCTAATAATTTATTAAACATATCGGGCACGATGGCCGATGGGAAAATCCCAATAGGATCAACAGGATCTGGATTTGCCGCGTGGACTACTATTACCCCAGGTGTAGGTATAACTGTGACCCCGAGTTCTAATGCAATTACTATTACTACTGCTGGCACTGTACCTACGACTTTCACAGAGGATGTAGGGTCAGCTGCTCCAGCGCTTGGCAATCTCAATATGCTCGGAGCTCACGGCATCAACACCCTGGGCGCAGGCTCAACGGTAACGACAGCCATCAACAACACGATCACGCTCGGTGATCTATCGGTTGTGGCGGCAGGCTCGCCATCGTTGACTTTGACGACGGGTGATCTGACGCTTTCTGGTACTGGAGCCACTGGCGCCAATATTAACTTGCCTGCAACGAGCGCATCTGGCGCAAAGGGAGTATTGTTCATCGGCGCTAGATTTGCTCACACTGGCAATGCGGCAGTTGAGAACACTTTTATCGGAAACGATTCTGGAAACTTTACCCTCACAGGGATATCGAATACTGGTGTAGGGCAAGGAGTTCTTGTCTCTTTGACTACTGGGATACAAAACACCGTAATTGGAGTTGGCGCGGGGCAAGCGATCACTACCGGAACGCGAAACGTCCTTGCTGGCTGGCGAACGTTTGTAGTTGGAACAAGTGGCTCTAATAACTCAATTATTGGCGATTCGTTTGCTGGTGGTGGCGCATTCAACGGTTCAAATAACGTTATGCTGCAAGCAGGTCTTTCACTCGGGCAATGCCTCTACACGGGAACTGAATCAAGCAACGTACTAATCGAAAATGTGGGCGTAGCAGCCGAATCAAACGTCATGCGACTCGGCACCACAGGCTCAGGGACTGGTCAGCAGAATAGGGCATTTATAGCGGGTGTTGACGGCGTGAATGTCGGCTCAGTAGCCAAGGTGCTTACCATGGCATCTGAGCAGGTTGGGACGGCTCAGATCACCGCTGGTGCAAACGTTTCTGTGACTGCTACCGCGAATGCGATAACGATCGCTGCGAATACAGGCGCATCGACTATACCGTTCAGAAGCGTCAATAATGCAGCGTCACCGTATACGGTTGATTCTATATCGCCTGATTATTATATATCGGCCAACGTAACTGCTGGCGTTATAACCATCAGGTTGCCTAATGCTCCCACAACTGCCCGTGTATTTGTGGTAAAAGACGCAGTCGGATTGGCTGCGGCGAGCAATATTACTGTAACAACGGTAGGTGGCACAGTGCTCATTGACGGTGCAACTTCATTCGTCATGAATTCTGCCTATCAAGCAGCTCAATTTATATTTACAGGAACGGCTTACGAAATATATTAAGGATAGCCATGGCATATAAAAGAATATCCCCTCAGCCGATCGCTGAGGGTGGCACAGGCGCAACGACCCTTCTAGCCAATGCCGTGTTGGTTGGCGCAGGCACATCCGCGGTGACTGCACTGGCTGTTGGAGCTACTGGGTCACTTCTAGTTGGCACTGCAGCGTCCAATCCAGCATTTGCAACGAGTGCAGTTGGCGACTTCAGCTTCACCTCAAGTACTGCTGGCGCCACTCGGGCATTGACAGTATCCAATACTGACAATACGAATGCTGCCTCAAACGCAAGACAGCAGGTAACCACGGGTGGCGCGAGTGCTGGTGACCCATTTACCACGTACACAGTTACGGGAGCAACAAGTTTCAGTGCCGGCATAGATAACAGTGCATCGGATGCCTATAAGATCAGTGCAAGCACGGCCTTGGGCACCACCGACACGTTTATTATGACGACGGCTGGTGCGCGGACAATGCCCTTGCATCCTGCATTCTTCGCGTATGCGAATGCGACCTTAGCTAATGTAACTGGGGATGGTACCAATTATTTAGTAATTTTTGATTCAACACGATTTAACCAATCAAGCAGTTACAATACCGGAACTGGTGTATTTACAGCCCCAGTAGCTGGAAGGTATTTATTTAATGCTTATGTGAACGTTGATGGTTTATTAGTCGGTCATACTGCGGCATATTTAAGACTTTTTACTTCACAAAACTCCGACAATTATTATTTAGAGCAATTGAATCCCTATGTTATAAGGGTTGGGAATGGGCTTCAGTTCGGGGGATCCCTTGTATGTGATATGGGTGCTGGTTCAACAGCTAGCGTAAGATTACAAATAGGTTCGAGCACGAAGGATGTATCGATTTTAGGCCGAAGCACATCTGGAAATGAGCAAACCACCTATTTTTCTGGAGCATTGGTTTGTTAAGTTACCAAATGTATTAAGGATAACCATGGCATACAAAAGGATATCTCCTCAGCCAGTAGCTGAGGGTGGCACAGGTGCAACGACGTTATTAATCAATGGGGTGTTGCTGGGCAATACTACGGGATCTATCGCAGTTACAGCTGTAGGTACCACGGGACAAGTGCTCACGGGCGTGACCGGTGGGGCACCTTCATGGGTTACTCCAACGGCAACTCTGTCGGCATCTGGCACTTTGACTAATACACAGATCAAGAATCTGCAAACAGCTCCTATAACAGCAGTAGCTACTCCTGGTGCTGGCAAATTCATCAAGGTTCTGTATGCGACATGTCAGCTTAATCATGGTGGCACAAATGATTTTACTAATCCAGGAGTTTCAGCCCTGAGTTTGTTTTATACAGATAATACGTTTTTGTCATCCGGCTCTGGGGCGCCTACTTATAATACCGCCATGCCCCAGGATACTATTACAGCTTCGGTGACTACGATTGCTAGCGGATTTCAAGCGCAGCAACCATATACCGGAATACCTGCGGATATGAATAACAGGGCTATTGTGTTCCAATTGGACAATGGCGCAGGTAATATTGGAGGCAATGCGGCGAACAATAATACCATTAGTTGGGCTATTGATTATGTGATTGTGACTATTTAGAAATCAAACGCCCGGGAGCAACAAGCAACCCGGGCAACACATACAGCCAATATTAAATACCCCCATCCAACAAGAATGGGGGACTAACTAAAGCGATAGACACTTGGTACAGATATCTATCGTTCGAATACTAGGTTACTGCCTATAAACTATACCAAATATATCTTCTTCTTTTAGTACAATGCAATCTTCGTATTGCTCTCTACGGGCAAAATTAGAGAAGTGGACAGTATCGCCAACGCTTATGGGCATTCCGCTGCATATCCCTTTATCATCTGGTTTACCGCAACCAACCTCAACAACAATGCCATGTGTCTCACTTGGCTCAAGCTCATCAGGCAATATGATTCCACCGGCAGTCATCTCAACCTTTGGGGTTACTCTGACAAGAACACGATCATGAAATGGATGTAATTTAGGCATTAATACTCCTTAGTAAATACAGACCCCAAGAGGCGAATCCTGGGGCAGTTGTGGGCATGTTAGCCCCACGTTTAGACCACTTGGATCAGATGATTCGTTCAGATGATCCGTGCTGAATATATCAAAAAAAAGCCCCCACAACAAGTAGGGGCAGTAGCTATTCTAAACAGGACAATATATTTCTTATTTCTATGCTTTTATCGTTGAATTTAGTTTATCTCCAAAATCTATCATAGTGTATTCAAAGTTATCAGGTGCATCATAGAATACAAATGGATACTTCAATGGGTATCGCACTCTATCTTTGACGTACGCATATTGACGCTTTTCACGGCACAGGTTCAAATAATACTTTTTGCTATCAATCCTGACAAAAAACTGATCGGATTCTATCCATACAAAGTTAATTACCAAACTGGTAGCTAATCATAACTTCTGCAATCATGTGGTTGATGCGTGCCATATATACTACGTCTTTGCGGGTCGAAACTTCTTCGGTGTAGGCCTCAACCCATAAACCATATTGTTTGACTAGTTCTTGCATGGCAATGCGCGGCATCTCAACGTCTACTTCAAGGAAGAGAGTGGTGAGCAAGCTCTCGTATTCAAATGCTGGTATATATGCTTGGGCTGTGGTTGCAATGGTCAACGCGAGAAGTAATTTCTTAATCATTTTGATCCTTAATGTTTTTTGTTTCAGTCTTCATCTCTCTCTGCTCCCCAATCACCGAAAAAGCTTCTGACGGTCTCGGCCTGGAAATGTTGTACCGTTATCCTGCGCCTGAGATACCAATCTCCAAAGTTGATGACCTTAAAGAATAGGGCTAGGACAATTACCAGGGTTAATACGCCGCGTACGCATGTCTTGATTGCGCCTGCAAGCAGTTCTAGATCACTATTGTTATTGTCCATATATATTCCTGAAAAAAATAAGTCCTGATATAACGATTCCGAAGATAGCCCACGACGCATACAGATAAAACCTAAGGGACTGAATCTCGGTGAAGTGTTCCGTATTGGCAATGACAAGATCGAGTCGATGATCGGCACAGGTCCCATTCAGGCATGCATGATCGCGAATTATTTGTTTCATTTGAGACCCGCCCACATAACGATCCCTATCACGATGATTAAGACGCTAAATATCAACCCAAATGAACGATATGAAATCGCATAGATGTCTTTATCGCGATTTCGCTTTATGCACTTAAAACAATGATCCTGGTTGTTCTCGTAGCAGAAAAAACATCCCTTATCCATTAGAATAACCCTCTTACCATTGGTAGTTTGTTTGTTGCGCCCGCAAGTATCAAAAGGAAAACAGAGATCATAGCAAATCCGTAGATTACAAGTATCCAATCATCATGCGTTAAGTTATCCCAAATCATACGAGCCCTTATATTAATTCTTACCGAAGTAACTGGCAGATTTTTCGGTGAGTCTTTCCTGGCGAGGGTTAGCTTGAGCAATATAGTCACAGATAGAGCGCAGCTCTTCGTCCTCTATACGCAGACCATAGTTTGCAAAGCCCGATAGCCTATCCCAGGGTATATTGGTTCCAAATGACATCTGCTTGTAAGATATCCCAGCAAGCATCGCCTCAACAAGCTCAGTTCGCGCAAGTTCTACGATCCTCATCTTTTCGTATATGTTTTCATTCATCAGTCGCCCTTTTTTGCAATAGGGTGCGCAGCGCAATAATCACTGAGCATGATATGCAACGCCTCATTTTGCGTAATACGTTTTTGATGAGCAAACTCTTCGAGGTACCATTTATGGAATATATCCATTATTACCATTACTTTCTTAGACTCATAGTTTCTTTTCGGATTCATAGTCGATTCCCTTGTCTTTGTTGCGGTACTCATCTAGCTCGGCGATTATGGTTACTCCATACTGAGTGATGAGCAACTTTATTGCTTCTTGGGTGTTTTTGAGTATCACATCGAACTGGCCTTTGATATCGGTGTTATCTTCTACAAGCCGCATATCTGTATACTTCTTGTATCTGATGATCTCGCGCCCAATGGACGCTTTGATGCTATTGCCTTTATTGGCTACAGATTCTTTATAATTTCGATTAAAATTGTAATCAAGCATGGGATTATCCAGACGATTCTTAGGGTTGATATATTTCTATTGACGACCCGGACAAGATCTTGCTCTGTTATTGCCCTGGTATGTTTATAGATCGCGAGTCTATCGTTCATCTCTTTGATGATTCTTGCTTGATCGGCAAGGGTTACATCCTTGAGTTCAATGATGCCTGCTAGTCTATCGAGTTTCGCTTTGTAGAAGCTTTTTGCTGACACATTGGGCTTTTTTTGGCTTATTATCATACTATCCCTTTATATGTAGTTATTACTTGCAGTTCTCGTCGGCATCCATCTACTTGTAGGCGTGATACTTTGACGAACGACTCTTTGTGTCCGGTCTTTAGCCACGCGATAGTGGTTGTTTTTTCAATGATTTCGCACGCATTGCATGTATCCATACCAATGCAGTTACAACAATTCATAGTTAGTGAAGTTGCAAATGAACTGTAATAGTACCAAAAAGGTTATTCCCACGATGAGTGCGAAGTCAAATATACGTATTATTTCGGCAATTTCGTCCATTAGGCTTCCCTTGATTTGTCATCGTTTTTGAGCCTGGTGATATCGGTACGTAGTCGATTATAGGTTCTGCTTGTTATCGTTTTGCCCTTCATGAATTGGAGCAACGCGTTGTACGATATGGATAAATGATTTTGGAGCCCTCTATGGGACACATCTAGCTTAGCGGCGACGAAGTCTACATCTTGTCTTAATATAGCTCGGCTTAATTCATCATACATTTATTTTCCCAGAATATTATCCCCCTCAAGAAGCGACTAGTGAGGGGGTCACAAAGGACACGGTAGCAATATGTCTACCGCGCCATATATTTTACAATTATTTCTAGTGCGGCTCTGCACTGCTCGTCACTCATGGCATTGATGCGTACGCCTTCGAGGCTATTGCTGATTAGATTTATTAATAGCGTACGCTCTTTGGGATCGGTTATCTTGTAGATTTCTGCCCAGACTCGTTTGACCAATTGGGACGGGTCAGATGAGTTACCCTGATGACTTGGTGTCTTAGCAGGGGCATCGTCGTCACCTATCTTGATACCGAGCATCGACCCTAAGGCGTATCTGATACCATAGGTGATACTTGAACCTTTCTTCTGATTAACGTCACCCTCAGAGAAGTCCATGTGTTCATCGAGGTTATACACTGAGCTCATCCATTGGCCTGACTTTGCATGGTGAAGTTCTATATGGAGATTGAGTCTATTGTATTCGTTTGGCAGCAATCGGGGGACGACTTGAGCACCAAATGGCAACAGGATGAGATTGGCTTGTTCGATCATCTCATCGCGTCCGATATAGGTTCCACGATTACCGTGCTGTGAGCCTTGTATGGACAATAGTTCGTTACGGGTGTCTATGAGTACGCCAATGATCTCGTTTACGTGTTCTGATCTATAATCCATGAGTATCCTCTTCCAATCGCATAGCGAAATTTGGTTTTTGATCCCCAAGTGACAGTTTTACTTCGCGCACGTTTTTAAAGAACGCTTCTAAGTATTCTATCCTTTCTGAGGGTACGAGTTTCATGAATGTACCTGTTGCATCTGCCATGAATTCATCAAGCATACACATGTTTGCGAACGCATAATTGACCTTTTCGTGGTCACCAGCGGCTTTTGCAGCGTGGCCTTCTGTTTGTAATTCGATGACAAGCCTTAAAATGCTTGTCATTATATCGATAAATCTTTGGTCAAGGTTAATGGTCATTTCATTGTTCATGAGTATGTTCCTATGGCTATTTATATTCTGAGTAGTTTCCATGTTTCCACGTCTTCGCTCCGATATTCATCGAGGTCGATACCAACCAGTGAAGGTATGCGCTTGTAATCTACGCTGCCTTTGCGGAATGACAGGGCGAACACGTATTCGCCACAGGTTGCACTTTTATTATCTGACAATGCTTTCAGCTGGTCTATTAGCTTTCGTTCCTTGTAGGTAGCTTCTAAACGCTGCTGCTGTGCTTCATACGCTTCTTTGGCTATGATTGCCCACAGTTCTAGTCTATTTGTCATGCTAGAGTCTCCGATACGAGAACGGAGTGTAGCTCTTATAGTATTGGATAGCTTCTAGCCACTCTGATTCATCCAGGTTCTCTGCATCATATGCTGACAAGAACCCTTCTTCATCTATTTCATCTTTGGTTACGCCTGACTGCCAGATGATTGCCCACAGCTCGTCGATTTGCTTCATGCGTTCTTGGGTCTGGCTATTCATGGTGAAGTTACGTGATATGTTGTTCATTAGCGTCCTACCGCGGAGTGCTTGTTTTTAGCGTTATCAAGTTCTACACGTGCTTGTTTGATTTCGTCGATGCTGGCGGTTGGGGTCATTTCTTCTAGAGCGGCTTCCAATTCTTTTACCATGTTATGGCATAGGACTCTGAGTAAGTTGGTAGCTGCCACGAAGTTACCTGTATTAGAGGTAGCGTCGATGCATGACAGGGTAACTTCTTGATTTATGATTCTTGTTTGTATTTCTTGTATGCGGTCGTTCATATGGTTCCTTTGTGAAGGTAGTTTGTTCTTATACATATAACGATACACGACATTTAATGACATTGCAAGACTTATTTACATTATATATTAATAAGTGTAACTTATACTCAACATACAAACATAAGGATGATGCTGATGAAAAATATGAATGATAGGCTTAATATACTTAAAGATATCCTTGGGATTAAATACAATGATTTTATAGGCTCAGAAGTATATTTACATGAGAGTGTAGTTATAGAAGCAACAAATAATGAATTCGATCATGTAATTTCATTAGCAAAGAAATGGCTTACTGAGAATGCCATTGGAAGGTCTAGATGCTGCGATGATTATCATATGAGACTTGCGTATACATATGTTGCTGAAGTTTTATCGGAAATAAAGGTAATATCACCAGAATTTTTCGGTAGAAACAGAGAGGCAATTATCAATAGATTAGAAGAAGCGTGCGATTACATGGATGGAGTTTTATCTGATAGAGATCTATCGGAATAACAAGGATGATGATGCTGAAAAAGGGAATGATACGGCTAACGAATCCAGCCATTTGGGATGGTGCGGAGTGGGTTTTGATTAACGACCAAACAAAAAGGGACGAGATGATTAAGTCTATTAATGATGTTGATCAGGACAAGATACGCCAAGATCTTTTTTACTGGATTCAGGACAATCCTACGCCATTGCATGTGATGGCCAAGGATATGGACATTGCGCAAACAACCTTGGATCATTTCCTGTCAGGGCAGCGCAAAGCTACTTCGTTTCATGTATTAATGAAAGTTGCGAAGTTTCTCAGGGACAAGTATGCGGCACGCGATGAGGAGATCAGAAAGAACTTGGAAGCACGCGTATGAATAACATAGTCAAACCCAGACGAACGAAAGCAAAATTCGTGACTCGTAAGACACCGCCGACCGACAAGGGGTGTGTTGGCATGTTTTTGGCTTCGTTTAATCGGGCGTTCATGGGCGTTATAAAAGAAAGCGAGCCTACCGAGGTTGAGCTGTATGCAGCTGCAAAGGTGATGGACGCAACGTTTCGTGCAGTAGCGCGTGATTTCTGTCGTTGTACATGGTGCAAGATGGCTCTCGAGAAGATTGAAGAGTACTACAAAGACAAACAACAAGAAGCAGATTGCCAAAAATAGTGGGGTGTAGTATAATAGCTAATTGAACCAGTACGGTTCGAGAAATACCTAGAAAAAAACAAAGAACGCAGTCGTGTGATTGCGTTCTATAATTTTTGTTACCTTGGCTGGGTTAACGCAATGAATATAGCACAGAATCAAATAAAGTGTCAAGAAGAAAAAAAACTAAGACTACGAAAAGCCTTTAACAAGGCCAATAATCCCCGTATATTTTCTATACGAAACGCCGTCCAGCAGCTGTTTACCGTCGATAAAAGTACCAAGCAAAAAATGGCTGATATAATCCTTCAATTGGGTATGCGGCGCAGATTGTTAAAAGTAGGAAATTGTTGTAGAATAAGGTTCGAGAAATATATAGAAAAAAATAAAGAACGCAGTCGTGTGATTGCGTTCTATAATTTTTGTTCGCTCTTCCCGGAGATAACGCTATGAATATAGCACAGAATGAAATAAAGTGTCAACAAGAAAAGAAGCAAAGCCTTCAAAAAGCCTTTAACAAGGCCAATAATCCCATTATAGTTTCTATACGAAACGCCGTCCAGCAGCGACCTGCCGCCTATGTACCCGCTCAAAGGTCTGGAAAACCCCGTATACCGCGTGCCAACGATAGATTTAAGGCTGCCAAAAAAGCTGAGATTGCTGCAGCCGACAAGGCAGGCAAAGACCAACTCATTAAGCATGCATTAATCCCACTTCAGCGCCTAAGTCCAGAGGGGGAAGAAATTGCCGACCTTGTCATCGATGCTATGGTAGTAGGCAAAACTATGAGCCATGCATATATACAAACCCGCGTCGACGCTTCATCAACTACTATTACAGGAGTATATAAGCTGTTTGAACGTTTGGGCTTGGTAGAGATCGACCAGCGCTTCGAAATGGTCAACCAATTCTCCCCTGGAGCCCTCGCCCTGGATCCTTATATTAGAAATGAGCTGATGAAGTTCATACCTGCATTACGCAATGTAATTTGTGTAGGTATGCTTGTTGTTGGAAGTATTCAAACTGAACTCTTTGAATGTAAGAATAAGAGTGTTGTTTTGTTTAATAAATTAAACTCCGGATCGGAGAAGAATTGTCTTGAAAAGGACGATTACGAGGAAAAACGCTTTTACACGGTTCATTTAGCGCCGGCAGACCCCGGGATCTACGTCGATAATAAGCTTAGACTGGCAGCGAACGAGGCGGAGATTGATCGGATCATGGCAAAGTACAGGGGTATCACGCCCAAAAAGCCTGCCCTTCGTCCCGTTGTAGGTTCTTCTCGTGTCGTTAACATTGGGCTGAAAGGCGCCTGTTGCTATTTCCAGTCCCTAGACATCGACGGACGCAAAAAGTACCTCAAGGGGCAGCTGGGTACTTACTCGCTTGATGACAACGGCACGCCTATCCCCATAAGTTCATGGTACCAACGTAAACTGACTTGCCCACACGCATGCCCATGCAGCTGACAATGCCGGAGAGGGGGCGTTCCCCCCTCGAAGCATTGCTTGGCATTGTTTTATTTATAGCAATACAATGCAACAAAAAAAGGATTGTACAATGATTAAGTCGCTCAAACTCACAGAAGCTGGAATAATTAACCTTTCAGCGTTTCCACCATCAGCAGTAATAGCCGCAGACGAAGCTCTTATCCTCGCACGCAGACACAAAAATATCACCAGCCCGTTCTTGTATTTATGCAAAATGGCACATGCCTGGTGTAAGGAGCGTGGTGTACGAGTAAACTGGGCTGCAACGATGCGCACGTACGATGAGAAGGGGATAACCAGTGATACGCCACGGTTTGAAAAAGAAACAGAAATAGAACCAGCCCCAAAAGCTCCAAGCTCAAACAAAGCCTATGACCTGGCAGCGCATGCCCAACGCCTTGCCGTATACAATCAGGAACAAGAAACATGGAAGCGTATGTCCAGAGCGCAGCGGAAAGAGCTCCTCAGGCCACTTGTTGAAGAAATGGCTTCCAGGAACTGTCTCGCATGGGCAGAACGATATTGCCCATACAAAGACTCAAAAGAAATCGTTCAAGAACTAGTCATAGAAATAAGCAATCCACCAATACAATCCAACAACGGGTCAGTCAATGAGTGGAAAGAACTCGCCCTAGGAATGGCGCAGTATACCAAAGAACAAAGACATGATGCACTCACTAAACATGGGTACCAAGATAAAATAGCACTCGTAGAATCAATCATAGCTAAGATGGAACCCTGTGATATGATAGAAGAAATACTATAAAGGAGTACCATGAGAGATAATAGGAAAACACCATCAGAATATCTAGAAACACGCGATAAAGCCTTCTACCAAGCGATAAACAGTACGCGCGCTTGGAAATACCTCGCGATAACCAAAGATGACGCCATCCTGCTCGCCTCGAACATGGTCGGCCATTTCAAGAAACACCCAGAAGCCGATAACCTGTGGAACTACCTGCTCACCAAGTACCATTATGCACCTAGCCAATACTACGACATGGCAGAACTATGCCCCGAGCTTAAAGCCGCTATAGAGATATGTAATGGCCTCATATCCGCACGAGCTCAAGAAGGCTGGAAAGACGCAGAGAGAGACTACTTCAAGACCCTGTTCAAAATGCACTCACCAGACCTGGTACGCAGAGATAAAGAAGATAAAAATCAAATCAAAGAAGATAGCAAAATCGTCGTGGATACACTCATGGAAAAACTCCTTGAAGCAAAGAAGATACTGGCATGATAAAGTTGTCTCAGACTAGTAGCAACAATCGCATATTTACAGAGAAGAATGATGAAATTCTATAATTGGATCTTTGGAGTAGATGAACCCAAACATACAGAGTCTCCCTACAAATACTATGTAGTGGCTAAGACAAACAACGAAGATGATGAGAATCATGAAGATTGTGATCATGTTGATGGGTATGAGATATGTCGGATAGAGATATTGCCTGACTCTTATCCTCGAGAGACTTGGAAAGATCTACAAGATAAGATACAAAGTTCTCATGATAATTATTCATGCAAATATAAACAATCAAAAGTTGTCTCAGACTAGTAGAGAGAATCGCATTTCGAAGGAGTAATTTATATAAACTATGAAAGAGATATCACTCGATAAATTCACTCCACGTGACTACCAAGTACCACTCATCCGAGCCCTACTGGTTGATGGATACAAGCGCGCTGTGGTCAATTGGTGCCGCCGCGCAGGCAAAGACCTCACCGCACTCAATATCGTGCTTCGTAAGGCGCTTTTAGAGGTTGGTACCTATTACCTGGTTTACCCAAAGTTCTCGTCCGGGAGACGGATCCTATGGGACGCAATAACGAACGACGGGGTACGGTTCCTTGACTTCATCCCTGCCGGACTTATAGCTTCCAAGAACGATCAACAGATGAAGATCACTTTGACTAACCATTCACAGATAGTCGTGGTTGGCTCAGATAACTATGACGCTGTGCTTGTAGGTACGAACGTCAGAGGCATGGTATTCTCTGAGTATGCGCTCCAAGATCCCCTGTGTTATGAGTTGAGTCGTCCTATACTCAATGCAAACAATGGGTGGGCACTATTTATAAGCACGCCAAGAGGGAAAAATCACTTCTACGAGCTTATTGAGATGGCAAAAGCCAATCCAGAGTCATGGTTCACCTCAGTGCTTACGGTTGAAGACACCAAGCACATATCTATTACTGATATTGAGGCTGATATTGAGCGCGGGGAGATGTCCAGGCAGCTTGCTCGTCAAGAATACTGGGTTGATTTCACTATGGGTCAATCGGGTACATTCTGGGGTGAGTATATGGACGAGATGGATAGACAAGGTCGTCTCGGCATAGTCTCATGGGATCCAGCACATCCAGTGTATACAAGCTTCGACCTTGGGATCCGTGACCTTAATGCAATCATCTGGTTTCAATATATCAATAATACGCTCTTTATTATCGAGTCACTTTCAGATAACAATAAGTCGCTTGAACACTATATAAAGGTAGTGAACGCCAAGCCTTACAAGTATATAAAGCACTTTGCGCCTCATGATATTAAGGTACGTGAGTACACCTCAGGGCGGTCACGATACGAGATTGCTAAGCAGCTTGGCCTCCAGTTCACTATCATAGAGACCAATGGCCATGCATTCCCCCTTGCTGATTCAATCGAGGTTTGCCGTACGGTGCTGCCTAAGACCTACATAGACAGGGCGCACAACAAAGACCTGATCAAGGCTCTCTATTCCTACAGACGTGTCTATGATGAGAAATATGCTACGTATACCAATAAGCCCGTCCACGACACCAGCAGTCACATGGCCGATTCTTTTAGGTACGCCTGCCTTGGGCTGAAGAAGCTTGGGACTGATATGTCCCTTGAAGAGTTAGCCCAGTTGCGCGTACGGGGTAAAGATCAATTAAGCAGGATGCCAGCAGCATTGAATCCAAACTTCAAAATACCAGGGTATTGATCATGAAGATATCGCTCAAAAGAAAACAACAACTTGAAGTGCATGGCCGGTTTATCCAGTCACGTCGTGAGCTACAGGTCATCCACTCATATCTAGGGATGCTGCCTATAGATCAGATTGCTGATATCAGGCTATTCTATGAGCCAAAGTATCTGGTCAATCCAGAGGCCATTTTTGCAGACACTGATCTAGATTCGGTACTCGAGAGTCGATTTACACAACAAATACACAAAGTGTTACGCGATCTTGAAGCTTTATACAAAAACTTCTTATACTTAGAGAAGCAAGAAGGCTCTGAGGCTATTGGAGCTGTGAAATTAATGCTAGATTATGTTGGCAAGCTCGGTGCATTTGTGGTTCGCCTCTTAAAGAAGGTCGACGCTGAGTGGCGAAGGTTCTTTACCACAACAATTAAAGAGTTAAAAAAGAGATATCCTCAGTAACCTCCAACATGGAGAGTCGACAATGAGCCAAGATACAAAGTATTTTGTTAATCAGTCATCAGACGATAGTTATATTAAAGATATGATGGACGACTTCTATCAGGATGCGATCACTATCAATCAAGCCTATCATGCAGAGGGCGACCTCGATGTGCGCTGTGAGGCCGGAGATTCATCGCTCAACAGTGAAACGTTTGGTTCTGTTGGAGCATTCCAGAGGCATACGATAGGGTTCAACCATGTCCGTCCTATCATTAACGTGGTTGACGGATATCAGCAGGCTCATCGCAAATCTACTATCGTTACTCCTCAGGAGAGTGGCGACCAAGATACAGCAGATCAGTTCACTTCTCTTCTTATGTGGCAATATCAGCGCGAAGGGGTCAACGAGATCATCTCAGAGGCGTTCCGTGGTGCATTGATCACTGGCATGAACTTCCTAGAGCTATCGTTAGACTTTAGAAATGACCCTGTTTCTGGAGACCTCAAGTTTAACCGAGTTGGCTATAACGGCATTATCGTAGACCCATACTTTCGCAAGCTCGATCTTTCTGATTGTCGTGCATTATGGAAACGTTCATTCTTGGCTCGGCCAGATATTATGAGTCTATGGCCTGATATGGCAAATGATATTCTCAAGATCCCATCGGGTACTATGGATGGTAAGTTTCAGTATATGCCAGAGAACTTCCAGGCTAATTACCGTAACCTCATGGCATATGACGAGTTCCATTACCGAACATACCGTCCACAAAAATTACTCTATGACCCAAACACAGGCAAGTCATTCGAATGGAAGTCAGAGAACTCAACTGGACTCCGTGACTTCTTGATGCTTTACCCCAATATAAAAGTTATTGACCAGACAGTACCGACTGTTCACACGGCGATCCTTGTTGAAGGGGAAGTCATCTATAATGGAGCCAATCCATTGGGCATTGATGCCTACAACTTCGTACCAGTAGTATCATACTATCAATCAGATATCCCGTATTACCCTTTGAGGGTGCAGGGAATGGTTCGCATGTTGCGTACCCCACAGGCACTCTATAACCATAGACGAATCGTTGAACTTGAGGTGCTCGAGAGCCAGGTCAATTCAGGCTGGGTATATAAGGTCAATGCGCCACTCAACCCTGCAGATATGTACGCCTCAGGCCAAGGGGTCTCGATCCCATTGAAGGATGATGCTAACATTGGTGATATCGTTAAGATTCAGCCAGCACATATAGACCCCTCTTTCTTTACCATGTCAGATGCTTTGGCTAATGAGATGATGAAAGTTACTGGTGTCAATGAGGCCGCAATGGGTTCAGCTATTGATGACAAGGCTGGTATCGTTGAGATGGTACGCCAAAGAGCGTCGCTCAGCTCGCTCCAATCATTGTTCTCTAACCTTGATCGAGCGCAGAAGATACTTGGAAACCTTGTACTCACTACCATGCAGACTAATTTCACTGCTGCAAAGGTAGAGCGCATACTACGCAAAGAGCCTGCGCCTGAGTTCTACAATAAAGACTTTGGACTCTATGATTGTGCTATTGAGGAAGGGTTCAATACGACTACCCAGAGGCAATTGCAGTTCGCAATGATGTTGCAGCTCCGTGACGTTGGGGTTCCTATCGAGCCTTCTGACCTTATTGAAGCAGCAACAATACAAAACAAGTCGCAGATCATTGCCAATATGCAAAAGCGTGAACAACAAACTCAGCAGCAACAACAACAAGCGCAACAACAACAAGCGCAGCTCATACAAGCCAATGCCCACGCTCAACAATCACTCGGAGACGAGCGGCTGTCTCGCATTGATGAGAACCATGCACTGGCAACAGAACGTTTGGCTCAGGCTGACCGCGATGATATGAGTGGATTATTGGATATGGTCAAAGCGCTTAAAGAGATACAAAGTATGGACTTGGCTGGAATAGAAAAGTTACTGTTATTAGGCAGTATAGCTAAGTCGCAAAGAAGAGAGGAAGAGCAAGAAGATGCTCAACAACTTCCTCCTCTTGGTGGCAATGTTAGTTAGAGGGATAACCTTGTCCAATATATTGTTGGACATTTACTACATGAAGGAAGACCATGGCAAAAAAAATGCGCTACTATAGCGGCACAGAGTCAGACATGTTAGGAAACAGCGCAGGTTCTTGGGACGAAATGCCATCAGAAGTTAAGATGGTCAATTACCCAGCAACTGGCTATATAAGCGATATGCGATATCCAGATAGCCGCGCAGATATTGATGCGCAGATCTCTGCTAACGAGTCAGTTGCCGATAAGCAACGCACTCGCAACAAGTACTAATCACTATGGCAGCAGCATGCCGTCCTAAAGCAGCGAGAGCAATCGCCTTGAAGTTGCTCCCGCTCCTGAGGGACGTTAAGCTCAACCAAAAGAAAACTGTACTCCAAAAAGCAGTAATGGCTTCGTACACCAACTAAGGAATCCATAGCATGATTGACTCCAACCACATAATAGGGATAGATGAGCGACCTATGTTCGTTAATCCGAATGCAGGCGCTTCAATAGCCCTTGGAGCACAAGTCGAAGCTAGCAGATACAAGTCGCTCAATGAGGATCTAGAACCGCACATAGATCCCATTGAGCTGGCTCGTAATATGATGAAAGACTGGCCTTCTCTTCGAGAAAAAGCCATAAAAGAGGGACTCGCCAAGATGAATGGCGACTTCTATATAGTGATGATCACTAAAGAAGAGCAACTCTACACTGAAGTCAAAAGCGTCTTCTTTATAACCGCGCAGGCATGCCCCTCGCCAACATATGATCAAACGGTCTACAAATACCACCGCGCTGAATCAAAGCTCGAGTGGGCATGGACAATACCAGACCTTGAAAGTTGTAAGTATCTTATGGAGAATCTTCTTACGATTGATGATCCTGATATGAAAAGACTGCGTGACTTCGTCATAGAATTCTATAATGAAACGCTTACCCTCAGAGCAATGAAATATAACGCATGTGAATGCGCAAGGTGCCAAATACATAAGGAGATAGCATGGCAAGAATGACAATAGTTGACCCCAATGAGCCTCAAGTTGAACAACAATTCAATCCAGTTGATGATCAACAAAATGATATCATCCAGGAGACCCACTCTGATCAACAGGAACCAGCGGTACCTGAAGAATCATATGATGAGGTTCCTCAACAGGTTGATACGGCTGTTGAAGATAAAAAAGAAGAAGAACGGTACCAGCAAAAGAACTTCGCTCGATTGCGCGAAGAAAAAGACCGCTATCAACGAGAAGTCGAACAAAAAGATCAGATGATCAGGCAATATGAAGACTATATCAATAGAATGCCTCAACCAGAACAACAAGCTCAAGCGCCACAACATAAAGATGATGATCTGCCTGAATGGGGCGCCGTTAAGAACTACTCAGACAATAAGTATAATCAGCTCAAGAAAGATCAAGATGAACTGAGGCAAATCATCCATAACCAATCTATGGAACAAAAAGTTCGTAATGCCCACCCTGATTACTTTGATGTAGTTACCATGGAGAATACGGCAAAGCTCAGACAAGCGTACCCCGAACTGGCTCAAGCACTCTACACTTCAACAGATGAATATGTCCGAGCAGTAAGTACCTACAAAATGCTCAAGCAGCTTGGCATTGTAACCACTAAAGACCCTAATGCCGCTCAATTCGAAGCCAATAAGTCTCGACCACGATCCGCATCATCAGTATCCCCAAGAACCAATAACTCTCCCCTGTCTCAAGCAAATGAGTTCAGCGGCGACCTTAGTCAGGCTCGCATGGATGAGCTCTACAGAGAGACATTAGCAGCCGCAAGAAACATTTGATAGATACCAATAGCGCATTGTCTTTGGGGTCTATAGAAGAGTTACAGCTCTATAGACCCTCTCTTGTATTATAAAATAGTATTCGCGTATACTTATACGGACGTATCACTGGGATGTCGTCTATCCCTTCGAGCGTATAATTCAGAAGCCGCTCACCTGAGGACGTATACATAAGCAGTCGTCAAGCTTAAATAGTCAAACGAACAGTTTATTCTATTTAAGGATACCCACATGGCCATTAATATCGTGAACGGACCGGGTTTTGAGTCACCCATAGAAAAAGCATTCGCTATGAAGATGCTCTCTACTCCGACCCCAAATATGATTCATAATATTCCAGCAATTCGCAAAAAAATGCCAAAAAGATCTGGTCAAACACTCCGTATGGAACGGTACCATTCTCTTGGCACAGCTAAAGTACCACTAGGACGCTCAGGCGCTACTCCACCAGGCAAGAGTCTCCAAACTACGTTTGTAGATGTAACACCTTCGTGGTTCGGTACGTACGTGGAAATAAACCAACAGGTTACACTCACGTATCAAGATCCTGTTCTTAATAATGCAACGCTGAGACTCGGAGTTTGTCTTCGCCAAACACAAGATGAATTGATGCGTGACCTGCTTGCAGGTGCGGCACCGTTCATTAACTGTACTGCAGCTGGTGGCGATGTACCTTCAATCATCACTCAATCAGATGCTGATGAAGTCGTATCGCTCTTGCTCGACAATAATGCAATGATGATTCTTGATAGCATAGAAGCTCAAAATAAATATGACACCGCGCCAATACGCGATGCCTTCTTTGCACTTTGCTCTACAAAGCTAACCAAGACTCTCAATGCAATTCCTGAGTTCATCAACAAGAATAAATACGCATCGAGCTCAAGCAGTCTTCGTTCAGAATGGGGCGCATTAGGTAACCTTCGGTTCCTAGTCTCTTCAATCGGTTCTGTTGAAACTGCATTGTCTATGAACGGCAAAGCCATCTACAACATATTTGTTGTTGGTATGGAAGCTATTGGTTGCGTAGAACAAGATGGTGCTTCAGCACGCTTCATCTACAGACCACCTATATATTCCGGACCGTTGGCACAGAACTCATCCGCAGGATTCTTGTTTGCCGAAGCTCCAGTCATATTGAATAGTACATGGGTATATCGTCTACGTACAACCGCACTATAAGAAGGGATATACAATGGCAGATGCAATTGTTCAAGCAGGTACATTCATATCGAATGGTATCCGTGAGGTTATACGCGTTCGATCTGATTTTGATATTTTTAGAGTCATTAACATGAATGGCGCAGCAAACAACTCCGATAAAGGGGTCAAGTTTGAATGGCGCAAACCAATGGCTAATGGCACTGGTCTCTCAGAATTTAAAACAGGTGCAACCAATGCACTCAATGCTATCAATTTAGTAGCGCCTAATGGGTTCTACCGATTTGATAACAATGACGCTATTAGCTTCAGCCCAGTTTCTGGTGCCGCGGCTATCGCATTCACCGCTACAAGTAACGCGTTTGCCCCTGTAGTCAATACAGCTAGTACTGCTGGACTCGTGGTAGGCAGCATCGTTCGCTTGTACCAGGGTGGCGCCGGTGTTGCTCCAACAACTCCTAACCTTACTGGAATTGATTTCCAGATTGGTGCTATTACTGCAAATACCAACTTTACCTTGGCATACAATCTAGCTACCCTTCCTGGTGTTATTGGTGGTGCTGGTTCATGGCGTCGTGTAGACAATCTTCCCGCATGGCGTAGATACTATATGGCTAACGTGAGCGTAGCAGTTGCTCCAACCGTAACTACTACAACTGATCACTATCTTCTTGTCGGAGATGTTGTTCAGTTCCAGGTTGAATTCGGTGGGTACGGCATGGTTGAATTAGAAGGGAAGAAAGGTAAGGTTCTTACCGTTCCAACTCCTAATACGTTCACCATGGACTTAAGCACAGTAGGATTCACGGCATTCACGTTCCCTACCGCAGCTCAAGTGCTTGCAGATAGAACGTTCGCCCCAGCTTCATTGTTCCCTGTAGAAAAAGATATTGATTTCATTGCTATGGTTCTACCTGGCGATGGCGCAACCGGGTTGACCCCTGGCGGCGCAGCAAACGATGTTATGTATTGGGAAGCAGTTAAGTCTTTTAATCAGTAAATGATTGCCCGCCGTGTTGTTATGTGCGCGGCGGGCACAAACTAAGGAGAATATCATGGCAAGAAAACATACAGAAATAGCTCCAGTAACAGGATCTCAAAAAGTGAGCAGAGATACTGACTTCAGGAAGATGCCTGAATGGATCAAAGACCACAAGGAAGTAACAGGTAAGTTCCGCAACTTTGAGTGTCCAGGCGCACCATTGAGATTCTATTACCGTAAGTGGCCTACAGATACCATTGAAGAATTCAATCTTGATGATGATCAAACATACACACTGCCTTACATGGTAGCAAAGCATCTTAATGAAGATTGCTGGGTTCCTGTGCATGAACATGCTAAGGATGCTAAAGGCAACAACGTCGAACGAGTTGGCCGCAAAGAGCACAATTACGGATTCTATAGCTATAACTTTGAAGATGATCTTCAGCCGGCTCCTACAATATACACCGTAGAAGAGGCTTAAACCGTAAAAGGGGGTAGACAATGTCGAATACTACACTTGATGCCATTCGCAATAAAGTAAGACGGATCACTCGGAATCCATCTGAGCAGCAGCTTACCACCGCTCAGTTAGATGACTATATTAATACGTTCTATCTTTATGACTTTCCCAATAGCGTTAAGACCCGGAAGTTGTTAACCAACAACACGCAAATCACCTTTCCGTATGTTGACTATATTACGATTGACGAAAATCTTACCGTTAATGTTAAGAATCCAGTCTTTGTTAATGGCAACCAAGTGTACCTCTCCCAAAACCAGGCAGAGTTCTTCGCCATCTACCCCCAAACACAGTTCGCATTCCAGATTGCCGTTGGTGACGGCGTCACTACCGTATTCGCAAGCGGAATTGGTGGCCTTGTTCCTATCTCACAAGCACCGTTCTTGATAAGTAGCTACTCAACCGTCCTAATAGCCTCAGTAGATATCAATAATCAACCCTTAAATGCAACAGATGACGTGGCAAACAGAGTTGATTACACACTCACTCCACTCATTGGTACCGTAATCGCACCATCAGTGATCAATTACCTTGATGGTCAATATGTAGTGACCTTTGCAACAGCGCCAAAGCTCGGTGAACCCATCTGGGCACGTACACAACCAGTAACCTACGGGATACCTGATACAGTTCTCTACTTTGATGGCAAGCTCTATATGAGACATGTTACCAATACACCATTAAATATAACCTGGCAACAAGACGGTACCCCAGACGAACTGCTCGGTATCGCACAGTCACCACCACTTAAACAATGGTTCCAGTACATAGCCTACGGAGCCGCAAAGAAGATATTCGAAGACCGTATGAATCTTGAAAGCGTCGCATTGATCATGCCAGAGTTCAAGAAACAAGAGGTCTTCGTCATGAGCCGCGTTTGCGAACAATTGAGCCAGGGGCGCACAGCCACTATCTACAATTCCCCCGCAGCCCTGAGCACCGACTTCTGGCCATTTACTTACTAGGAATCAATATGGCATTAAACTATAATCAGATTCCGAACCGTGCTGACCTGCTAAGAGCCTCACAAGGGCAGATCCTCACTGATTACACCTCAATCAATACCTTTATTTCTGCTGATCATTATACCTTTGGGGATCCAAAAGAAGGTAAGCACAAGTTCATGCGCTCCAAGTTAACACCCACTCCGATCCAAACTGATGACGTGAACTATGGTACAGGGTATAGAAACTTCCCCGCGCTCAATAGAGCATTTCATCCAGCAGACTTCTTTGCAATCAAGCCAGCTCCCGGTAATCCACACTATGCTTTCAACTTAAATTTAAATTCGTTGAACTTGGGTGGTTTCTTTACCAAGGCTGAGGGTCTTTATACGATAGGAGAGAATTTATTCTTATTGTTTTTCAAGCGAAATGTCGGCCCAGGGGATCTTGGAGTGGTACAGGAGATTCATTACCCGGTAAATCTTAGTACTTATCCGACATCGCAAGTAATTCAACCATTCGCACAGGCTTATTCTGTAAATATAACTGTACAAGACATGAGCAGATTTCAATTTGATAGCAATATAGTGCCTTACGTAGTCGATATAAATCCTACATTTGTTAATGTACTGAGCGTCCAAAGAACTCCGGCATTTTTCACTGGGTTTGCAGTTTATTACATCGCAGTTCTAGGTTCATATTAAAACAGGAGAATAGAAATGGCGTATAATCCCTTAATCCCACAGCCAACAAACAAGATAAAGATATCCCAAGCGCAGTTGCTCGAGAACTTCACCCAGATATTGAACGTGTTCCAGGCGAATCACTCTCCATTCAATGGCGGAACCCCAGGTCGACATATCAACGCGGTATTCGTTAACCAAACCGCCAATGTTCCGCCAATACCAATCGATACTCCAACACTCGCAGATGAGTTCGCTCTCTATGCCAAGACTTCTGCCCTTACTGGTTTCATAGAGCTATTCACCAGGCGTTCAAATAACGGAACTATATTTGGTATCACAGAAGCTAACTTGATCGCAAATGGTGGCTATGCACGCACCTCTTCAGGTCTCTTGCTCCAATGGGGTACAGATGTGGCTAACGCAACAATAGCGCCTTTTAATCCAGTCACGAAACAAATAACTACTGCTTATCCTAACGCCTTTATAGGCATTTGGTTTACGGTAAAAACCGTCGCAGGTGACCCAAATACACAGCTACAACTTATCAATATAGTTAATGATAATCAGACTTATCAAGTATTTGCAGGCCAAAGAACAGCTGTTAACGTTGATGCGAATGTAAGCTATAACTGGTTATCAATAGGATTCTAATGGCATCAAAAAAATTCTTCATTGCCCCATATACAGAAGGTCAGATAACCGCACTAGCTCCATTCCTCTTGCCAGATAATGCCTGGGAAGACCTTCAGAATGTCCACCTCCATCAAGGCAAGATAGAGCGTAGACTTGGCTCTGTGCCAATGAATAGAGCTGTTGCTAACGATGTATCACAGATTTATTCTCGTGTCGGTATGAACCTTGGGGTGCTCGCCGGGCCAGGGCCTGCTACACTTGTAGGGATAACGCCAACTATCATCGGCCTAGGGGGTCATTTTGCAGTCGGAGAGGCTATCTTGACGATAGTTCTAGCCAACGGAGCAATGATTACCACGGTTCCTACTATTACTGGAGTATACAACTCAGGTACTGGGGCATTCACTATCACAGGTGCGGCTGCAGATGCTGGAGTCGCTGTATACTTCTATCTCGCACAGCCAATCATGGGTCTATG